>Ga0209367_1001318_pt1 | contig 29996 bp, 19 predicted proteins | sample WorMetLIZISLAND2_FD_187412 | JGI IMG/M metagenome (GOLD analysis project Ga0209367, IMG submission 187412) | Marine gutless worms symbiont microbial communities from Max Planck institute for Marine Microbiology, Germany - Olavius geniculatus... ...
TATATAATATAGGGCTCCTAACTCGAAAATGGAAATGCATATACGAGTAGAACCAACACAGTGTTTAACTGGTTGTTTTTGTACTAGGAGAGGTTCACATTATGTTGGTGCGTGACAGTCGAACGGGCAAAACGAGTAATGCGGCCTAGGCAGAGTACGACCACAGAATAACGACGAGGTGACGTATTAGTCGCGGACAAAGCCATAATCCCCTGTCACTGTCTGCAACTAATCTATTTTGTCAGCAGATAATGCGGCTATAATATGACAGTACATTAGGCTTACAATGTCTCACTGTCAGCTGACGGGACTACTGTCTTGTGTTTGTCTAGCTGTCGTCACGCATGGCACTGCCAGACAGTTATACATCAGTCACATTCCATATACACTTGCAAAAATGTGCGTTGTGGTTGCGCACGCGTTCTACGTCGCCAATGTGTCATCGATGTAGCCAATGTTCTTTGACATTTTCCAATAATCCAAACAGACACAATCAATCAACTAATCGTTTATTATGCAACTAGGCAACTAAAACAAATCTGCGACAATAACAATAAAAACATAATACAAAGTATTAAGCTTATGTAAAAATTAATGGTGTATAGAGTAAATAAACAATGAGACATGACGTTAAGTGGCGCCACGTATATGTAATAAAATCAGGAAGATAAAGACAAAAACGAAAACGAAGAAAAAACAAAGCAAACTAGAAATACGTTCTGTGGAACGAGGTATCTGTCTCATCGCCACGCTATATAGGCCTAGACTAGCAGCTGCGTTTCAGTGTTTGACGATCTTGTGAGCCTGCAGCCAATTTAGTCTTTGAATAAAAACGGTTGGTTGCCATGACAACAGGTGTCTTTAGGGGAGAAATTTACATGACACCATTGCATAGCCCTGGCCCAAAAAGGGGGTAGGTGAAAACAGTGTGCAGTTAGCTTGGCAGCTGAGTTATAATCAATTTTGTCCCGAAATTCGTTGCCATGGCAACGAAGAACGGCAGAAAAAAATTTTTAATAACACCATCGGATAGCGCGGGCCCGAAAATAAGGGGTTAGATGCAAACAGGGAGCAATTATCTTTCACGGGGGCCGAGTTGTAGTCAATTTTTGTCCCAAAATTCGTTGCCATAACAACAGGGGTCGTCACGGGAGAATGCAAATGACACCACCGGATAGCGCCGGCCCGAAAATAGAGGGTAGGTGAAAACAGCTAGCAATTATCTTTCACGGAGCCGAGTTATAGTCAATTTTGTTTCAAAATTTGTTGCTATGGCAACAGCTATAGGTCGGCAAGGGAGAAATTTAAATGACACCATCGAATAGCCCAGGCCTAAAAGTAAAGGGTAGGTGCAAACAACGCGCAATTATCTTTTACGGGGATCGAGTTATACCGCTTTGAAATCTCCATTGGCTGTAATGCAAAATTTGGCAACTTTTAAATAATTGCTATGGCAACAGTGGTCGATAGGAGGTAAATTTAAATAACACCGTTAGATTGCCCGACCCCAAAAATATGAAGTAGATAAACACAGAGCGCAATAATTATCTTTTACTGGGACCGAGTTATGCCGCTTTGAAGTAAATAGGCCGTAATGCAAATTTAAAAATAATTGGGGTTAAAATAGGGGAAGGAGTTATCAGATTTTTATCCTAAACAAACTCGATTTTACATTTCGGGCCCCGAATCACTGTGCAAAATTTCATCAAAATCGAATCACAATTGCGGCCGTAGGAGTGTTTACAGACAGACTGACAGAATGACAGAATGACAGACAGACGCAAGTGATTTTATAATCTGTCTCATGCTATGCTATAACAATGGGAAACATAAAAAGAGGTAACGTAAAAGAAGAAAGTCTTGGACCACTAAGATAACTTTAGGTGCATAATAATAGTTTGCACAGAACAGAACGAATGAATGTATAACGTTATATCGCTTCATGCGGACAAAGAGAAGACAAACGTACTGAGTATTGACGTAGAGTGTCTTGAGTTGTCTGTTGTCTGTTTTGAGATCGCTTTTACCTGAACGTTTGTTAAATGGATACAATCTTCGTAGAAAGCAACATGATTTAGTGCTTCTTGACAAAGCTAACCTTTCAACTGACAATGGTTTTATTATTTGTATGTTGTATAAAAACTGCTATAAGATTCTATAACGCTGTCATCGCATTTTCTATATTTTATATTAATTGTTGTGCCTTGCGTAATGTCAAAGTTTTATTAAACGAATATTTGATTTGATTGATTAATTGATTGGTTGATGGATTGGTAAAACGGTCAGAGATAGGGCCAAGGTTACTATTAATCACTAATAAAAAGTGGCGTACGCTATTTTAGATTAGATGAAAAACATCGACCTTAAACGACCTTGAAGGTTACTAACAACCAGTACGGTCGGCTATCTTAGCGACAGCTGGGTTCTTGTTTTTTTGTATTTCTGTTTCGTAACATATTTCTAAACTGAAAAAAAACAAACATTTTTGTTCACAAGGTAAACAAACATTGCAGTATCCGTACTTTGTCAGATGTCAACTGACAGCTTTAATTTGATGTTAACACGCATATTATTGCAAACGACATCCCACGACGTCGGTCTTTAATTGCCATCATTTTGAACCGCCTTATGACGCTACGTGCGTGACATTCAACGGACAGTAACATCGCCGTGGAAAGGGGAGCAGTGCAGTCTGAAAAACGACTTGGGGACCCCTGCAACACAGTGGCGTAAAATGACGTTTTGCTTAAATTTTTGCATTTCAGTCCTGTGTAATGCATACCCAAAAATACACTATTATAATAATATCTTTGAAATTATTGTAAATTTGCAATTTTCTCATCAACAGCCTACAGAAAATTGTTGTAAATTAACATAAATACGACTAAAATTAATATAGAGAGAAAACAAATTTACACGCTTACACTAAAACGTTCTGAACACTATTATACGCACTATCATGATAGTTCTTTTTTTTACGCTAGTGTTTCCTGCTGAGGACATTTTGTTCTAACTGATTGTTGTATCTGTTGAAGCTATTGCTAAATATTTGTTGTATATCTCTTGCTTTCGCTATCTTTTTTGCAACACGATGTAATTAGTTTCGTCACGTGAGCAAAGGGTTTAGCGAAGTTACGTTGATGAGCCTTCGCTATTCTGTCATATAATGCATTAATGTCGACAACAATGTGTGAACACAAAGACGGAAATAGATATCCTTCTTTTTCGTCGTCTTATCTTTTTTCCAATATTGGTGAACTTGTCGTTTTTCTAGAAAAAATTAGGGGATGGCGGCCCCCTCGTGTCCGGTCCGCGCCCTCAGTGTTACAGGAACAGATCTCAGTGGATGACCGACGGCGACATTAATGAGGGTCGGAGTGAATGGTCGGCGCCTCTGATGACGTCACGCAGGGTCACGTGATCCCAACCCCCTCATTCACTACGTGCGCTCGCGCGTGTGTGGTCCGACACGTGATAACGAGGCCAAGAGTTGCAACACTCGGTGGACAACTATATCACCGTCGAGTCTCCTAGTCCTAGACCTACGCCAGTGCATCTCCGACTTGTTCGCTGGAAAAATATACAAGAAGTTCAACTGTCGCTGGGATAGCCTACCGTACTGGTTGTCAGCGACCTTCAAGGTCATCTATGGTCGACGATTTTTATTTCATCTGATACGCCGTATGCCATTTTCTATCAGTGATTAATAGTAACCGTGGCTCTATCTCTCACAGTTTCTGAGATATGGCTAGTTTTCCGTTAAAGAAAGCACATTTTTCCTATCCCCTCCATTTAACCTCCAATTTGAAAATATTTTTCAGGTATATCACTGAAATTGTGTATGCCCGAGTTTATGACATATGGCTAATTACTCGTGCAAAAAGTTTTCTTACGACCTACCTGTTAGAAAGAGTACATCCGTTACTGACAAACGGACGAACGGACAGACGGACGACAACCATGCCAATAGCTCTAACGTTACTTAAGTACAATCGGCTAATAACGCGATTGATTGTTTGATTGACATTAATTCTATGGCTATTGCGACAGACGCTACAGTTGCGTGGTCTGTCCGTTTTAACGTTTGTTCGTCTGTCACATTCGTTCATCCTGGACGCACGCGTGCAACCAGTAGGCCTACATTGTCATAAACAGAGGCTCCGGTACCGCACGGAAAAAGATCGTCAAACGTGGTCTGTTTACCCATAATGCTGTTATGACCGACGCATCAAACACACTAATATGTGGCTGAATCTATAATTCTAGTGGCAACGTCCATTACGACAGTTTGACGATTTCATTATAACAAATTGGTTTACGGCTGCAGTGACCCTTGGCCGTGTCTCGGACGGCCATAACGGTATTTATGGCGCGCGTGTTGCTATAATAAAGTGAGATGTATGATCGACACGTGCGCGTAGTTGTCTCTCAGGTCGCCGACGAATATGACACAATGTCGCTAGGTCGACACTGAAACCGCGCGACATAAAATGACGGACAGACTCGCAAGGATGGTAAAATGCACCGAGTGTTTCGTTGATCATAGTGAAGGAAGCTTATTTATATTCCTTGTTCGTCAGCTACCGCATATCTCTAGCCTGTAGTGGGAAAAGTGAAGATATTTTCCAGCATTTACAAGTAGGTATATTATTTGTTCTGCGGAAATGACGATTACTCTTTTCTGTTTATGACCTTTTTACCATGTCGTGTGTTTAGTAACGGTCTGCCTAAACACCGCGGATTATCACAGATCAGCTGAAATGGCAGATATTGTTCTAGTTTTTGAAGTTTAGATCGATATATGGCATCGCGGAGTTAGGGTTAGAATTAGGGTTAGAATCTGTGGTGATCTGTGGCAATCTGCGGTGTTTAGGCAGACCCTCCAGTAAGACAGCCGCACAATAAATTATTCGCATGATACGCAGGTGCCAGCGTTTCTACCGCGTTCCTCAGTGGACACCGGATGCACGTTCACGCCTGTCAGAGATGATAGAGAATATGCGCAGAGAAATGTCAGTTCACGATCTCTCTCGCGACACTAGCGAACTTAGCGACTTAAGCCCAAACTCCATTACTTCGACTTATTGTGTACAACACGCTCTACAACATCTTGACGTCTAAAAATGTTGTGGATTTTTTAGGTCAGTAACCTTTCATACAGACTTGTGGTGTAATTTGTTGAAGATTTGCCGTGGGCTTTTGATTTTATTCGTTTATTTTATTTATTCGTTTGATACAGTTATGCAATAATTACTTGTCGATTCTCATTACATCTTCTTGTACAGCATGGTGTAGCCTACACAACAAGTTGAAATAAGTGGAGTTTTGGCTATACCAGCCGACTTACTCACTGTACAAACGAGCAGAGACAGGTCAAATGCAGTCTCTGGGGCTGAAAATACGCACATTGATCGGACGTGACAGTCTTGTCTGATGACACGGGCGACCGTTCAAGTTCATGAAGCCACTCTGCTTTTATTAATTACTTTGATTTTTTTTATTTTCATGCTTTTATTGTAACTAGATAGCCTTAATTGACTTAATACTCTCGTTAGGTCTATATCTACGTAATCAGTTACTATTGACAATTTCGTCTTACGAAATCTTTTTTGTGTGCTGACGGTAGGCCTAACTTCCTCACTCACTTACTTTATAGACCTACCTGAGTCATACCGGTAGTGTAATTTAACGTAGTGTCCAAACAAATTATGCAGTGCAAAATGGAAAAATTTGGTGCCCAAATTGTGGCATTTTGGCTTTTTTTACAAAATTTCTGTATTGATGCAGTTGTATGTGACAAAATGGCCAAAAAATGGCCGCAGGCGTTTGGGAGTGAATTGACTTGATAGAGTCTTCCCTTCCTGGCGATATATTATACGACAAACGTCTCGACGACTAACCACTACACTCATAGACCGTATACAGGTTGCGCCGATAAATAGTAATTCTGGCCTGCATGGGAAAATTATCTTCTATCTCTAAAATCGTAGCATTTTTTCATGAGATATTTTAATGTAAAAAGTTAAGGCTGCATGGCCTATCCAGCAAATTTCATTGCAGTATTTGGTTTGATTAAAAAATTATAACTATTTAGACGTATATCTGCATTTTTGAAAGGAAACAAGTAGAGCTAAAAAACTGTGATTGCGACACAGAAATGACAGCGCTAATGTTTAAGTAAACATTATGTGTATATATGTAAAAAAACTTACCAGTTTATAACTGTGTGTAAAGACGATGTGATTATATCAGTCCTCTAAAACAGCAAAAATCATTTAAGTAACCTTAGATGGGGTCATTGAATTCGGCGCTAATCGAGAGCCAGTGTACGACTTCCTATTAGTGATTAATAGTAACTTAGGCTTTATCTCGCACCGTTACTGAGATGCAACGACTTATTGGCCAAAAATCGCAAATTTTGCCCACCCCTTCTTATTTGGCGCCCTGGTTCGGGGTGACTGCCTTCGAATTTATGGAGAAGTTTTACTGTTCCTAAAACTAGAGTCTTCCAGGCAGCCAATGGTGAAGATTTGGTGATCCAAGCTTGCACCGTTTTTAACTGATTCACCCGTGTGACAGACCGACGGACAGACCGACAGACAGAATTGCGATGGCTAAGAATTGCGATGGCAGTAGCTGCTTTCGCGCGTAAAAACTAATAAAAACACACTAGTCATACTAAAAGAAATCACATTAGTAAAATACATTAAAAGACACTTAACACTGCTCGTTATTGGAATAATTATTTTGTTGTCGTCTCTTATAATTGTGTGAGTTTTTTACGATCAGTAAACTAAGGAATAAAAGACAAAACGCTCATTGCGAGCAAGGACTAAGGCTTAATTAATAAGAGAGTTACCCTGACGAAATCTGGAGTATAAACAAGCGTTCTGAAAGTTTCAGCGTCAAAAGTTTCGCAAAGTTTTGTTAATTATTCGCAACTAAGTACTTGTGGTGCAACTGCGCGTTTAGTTGTAAACGTAAAGTTAAAACTGTTTTATTGCTTGCACCACAGAAGTTGTTTCAGAAAATTTTTAAAGATATTTTGCGCAAATACTCATCTTCGTCTACGAAGTGCAAAGTTTGGCGCAATCTCGTAGGCATGCTGTCATTGCAGCTATTTCATGGGCTACTTCGTCCTCCTAAACTCCTCTCACACCATGGTGTCTGGGGTGTTATAAGTGTCCATAATCTCACTCCACTCAAGCGTGACGACCGATAGCGTTTCGTGTTTGTTTATCGCACGTGCGTCCAGGCAGAACACGCCGTCGATCACGGCGATGAAATATGTACGTTTCAACACTGTTGCACTCGCATATAACACTGCAGACCATGCTGAAACCTACACATATACGAAAGTATTCTACCGGTTTTTTTTTATTAGCGCAGCGCGTTGATGGAGCGAGAGGGTCAGTCACAGCTGTGATCTGGGCCAAGTCGAGCGTGACAAACGAGAAAATTGCGTTCACGGCAGATGACCGACCGCTCAGAATCGGGCTCTGCTTGCATCACGCCTCCACGCAGTATAGGCCATTATTGTAGCTCTTCCGCCGCCGCAGCTGTTGGCGTTTTTACACTACCAGCCAGACCCAAACCAGTGCCTTATATGTAAGTTGTATATTATCTAGTGCATTAATCCTGTTTGGCTTGGATCAGTACACAGCATTGCACCACGTGACAACGCCTCTTAAGTTACGACTTTTTGTAGGGGCCTATACTAACAAGAAGCACAGCTGTCGCTAAGATAGCCAACCGTGCTGGTTGTCAGCGACTTTCGAGGTTGTCTAAGGTCGATGATTTTAATTTAGCTGAAAGAGCGTATGGTACTTTCTATTAGTGATTAATAGTAACCTTGGCCGTGTCTCTCACCGTTTCCGAAATATGGACGTTTTTTTTTTAAATTAAATTTCCTATCCCCTTTCATTTAACTCTTAATTTGAAAATGTTTTCCTTGCACTGTATCGCTGAAATTGTGCATGCCTAGGTTTATAGCACATGGATATTAATTGGCGTTAACAGTTTTCTACTACGACCTACCGTTTAGTCACAAAACATCCGTGACAGACGACAGGTAGATGGACAGACAAACAGACAGACAGACGACAAGTTATGCCAATAGCTCCACTGTTACTTAAATACGGTCGGCTAAAAACGTGATTACTGTTATTAGCAGCGATATGAGAATCAATGTTCAATGCATGCCGCTGAACAAGATGATAGGTTCCGCATCTTAACCCAATTACCAGCTACATTGTGTCGCAAAAACCATCCCCGACATTTTTGACTGTAACGTTAAAACCAATTGTCCGATTTTGATAATTTTTGGCACGAATATTTCAGAAACAACTTGCCATCAAATAACCGTTTAGTTTTTCAGCTCACCCAATGTGTGCTTCTGCACTACCCAGGGAAATCAGATCAAGCGAAATGTGTGTTGAAATAAACAGAAAACCTAAAAAACATCACCGATATTGTCGATCGTAACTTAAAGAAAGTTTAGCAGATTTTAATGATTTTTGGCCGAAACATTTTTGACACCACTGGCTATTAAATAAATGTTTTAGTTTTCATTTCACCTATCGTCTGCTTTTGCACTACCTGGGGAAATCAGACCAAGCATAATACGTGTTAAAATAAATAAAAAAAACGTCGATAAATTCCATTTATCTTAATATGTGAGCTCCAACAGCCGATCTGTTACAAGGTTTGACTGTCATGCAGCAGTTTTTCTACCAGATAAAGTTTAGAAATGTTTATGAAGGCAAAAAGTTACTGGTATTGCCTGGATTGATCTGGAGCAGAACTGCTGTCAGTGAATGGAAAAAGCGTCTTCTTGCCTGTGTTCGCATAGTGGGCAAACACTTCAAGCAGTTTTACTGCAGGCAATTAAAAATGGAGAATTAAATGAAATGTCAGCCAAAGTGTTAGAAATGTAAACAAAATGTGTTTTTTGCGCGTTATGTTAATTAAGCAATCATATCGCATTGTAGAAAAAAGTGATATTTCGTTGGTTATGTTTTCCCCAGGTAGTGCAAAAACAAGCGTTGGGTGAGGTGGGAAGCTGGATAGTCATAGATTGCAAGTTGTGTCAGAAATATTCTTGTTAAAAATTATTACAATCTGATAATTCGTTTCCAAGTTACAGTCGAAAATGTCGGGGATGTAGATGGGCTAGCCTTGAAGCAATATTTTGTGTAACCGAAAAACATTAAATCCGGGATATTTTGTCCGGGGTATTAAGTGCAAGGGAATTTTGCTTAAAGTAACCCTCCTGAAAACTTTTAAACAAATCCGTTTGTAATTTATTTTGTAATCTAGCTGACAACCTTTTTGCCTTAGCTTGCAATGGTAAAAAAATCCAAAAATTTAGTCCTATGACCTTAATCGTTCAGCTATGACCTTGAAATTCAACAGGACTTTAGAGGTTGTCATGCAAAATTTAATCAAGGCAAGTGCAGCGGTTCATGGTTATCGTGGTGATAAACAGAGAAACAAATAAACTCAGCGACGATGCTGAAAACAACTCTGTCGTCGCTACCGCGGGCAGTGCTGAACAGTTCTAAATATACTCAAGATTTTAATCGACCCGTAATGTAGCAATGTAGCTTATACCTCAGGCATACCCCTCAGTCCCTCACTCTAAAAACTCTGCCTGAATTCACGAAGACCACGGCTGTATACGGAACGGAGCCCCGTCTGCAAATAAAATTTCATTGTTTTACTAACTCAGATGGTCTCTATTTAAATGCGGTTTGTGCAAAGGACTTCATACACCACAACTTTTGTTTACTTTGCAACTGTAAATTGTACGCTATTAAGTGCAATAATCATGTACAAATGAAGACTACAAATGGCTACAAAAACACATTAAATACAAAAACATCATTTCACTGGTAAAAAAACGAACAAAAAATTTATCACGGTGTGCTAATTTATCACTCAAGGCACAAATTGGAGTACGACAACACATGCGATAATTACGCACTAATCTCGTAATGTAGGCCACGGTATGCTTGTCACCGTTGAGAAAAAGCTGCATGTTTATTAATCTATGCGGATAAATCTATTTCACAGATGAAACAAGCCGGTAAACGGCATATCCAATCATTCCAAGTGTATTCCAGATTCTGGTGAGTCCATAAATGCATACACGACTCAATTTCGCCAATATAAAGAGGTTGTCCTGGAGCCCAGTTCGTGTAGGTCATAGCATACTCCATCTCATCACACGCCTTTGCTGACTTCAGTCTCCAGATGAACGTTGAATTGCGAGCAGGGTCAATACGCTGTCCGGCTGTCCAGAAAAACTCACCCTGTTCAGGATTCATTGAACATTTGCCCGATGTTTTTCCTACGCATATCACACAATAAAATTTAAACTAAGTAAGTTTAACTTTTCGTTGATTATGTTCTCGCACCTCTACACGAATGTACGCCGTGTCTTAAAAACAGTCAAAATTGTTTTTGTCATAACTTCGTCAAATTTCCACCAGCTTTAATAATTTTTGGCACAAAGATGCCCAAGGCGATGGAATTATGTAAGGTTCACTCATTTGCCACCTCACCTAATTTATGTCAACGCATTACCGTATGAAACACAGATGCTCCACATTGTTACATTACGCGGTGGTTATTTGTATCGGATTGCTTACCTTTGCATCATCAATTCAGCACAGAGTGCCACGTGGTTTAATAATTTTGTGGTATTTAATACTTTATGGTAAAAACAGCAGACAACAAAATCGCTGACTGGTGGGTTTAAAACAAGTCTAATCGATAAGTGAATGCCGTTTAATCAATCGGTTGTTGATTCCGCTATCAGCCAGTGGCGTTGCATCTAAGCCATTGTCTTTGTAGGCCTACGCGGGGCACACTTTGGACATAAATTTTGATGATTTGCAAGTGATTTGTTACACAAACTTAAAATTCTGCTAAATAATTTACATTGAGATTTATTTTGCGTTTAATTAAGTCGTTACAACGTTTACTTGGAAAATAACTCAGGGTTATACAAGAATTTGGAACATTTATGTTTCACATGGTAGGGCGTTAAAATAAATTAAATGAGGTGAGAAATGAAGTGCACCTTGCATGATTTCATCGTCTTGGCCATCTTTGTACCAAAAATTATCAAATTTACTAAACATTTGACAAAGTTGTGAGAAAAACAATTTTGACTGTTTTTTCTGAGACACGGTGTAAAAAAACGTAAAAACCGCTTCAAAACTGTTGTTTGCTTTAACTTACGGTAAGCCTGTTGGTGCGAACGGAATAAATAAGTTTTTATAGCGGGCCCCTAAGACTTGTGACGGTGTTAATCAGGCCATCGGGAGCCACAGTGTGGCCCGGGGAAACATTTTCGTGGGCCCCTTTAAAGAGAAAATTTTTTGATTTTTTTTAAATGACGCATTCTGGTGTACTTTTTATTTTTGAGCGACACCGGGGCCCCTTAAACGTCGCGGGGCCGGGAGTATGTTTTGTCTTACAAATTTCTTGTTTTAACATTGTAACAATTTCAAACAAGAAAGCCTAGCTGTCGCAGACTGTCGTTAGGAAAAACGCGCTAAAGTCTATACAGTCACTGTGCAGTGCTACTGACCTTCAAGGTAATGCAAAGTCGATGATTTTCAACTCATCAAAAAGGGTGTATGCAATTTTCTATTAATGATTAATAGCAACCTAGGCCCTATCTCGCACCGTTTAGACACAATCTATTCGTGACGGACAGACGGACGGACAAACACACAACAACCCGTGCCATAGACGCCTACAGCACAGCTGTAGCGCGTCAAAAACTTAGAGATCAGTATGTTAAGATAAATAACATTTTAAAATTTGTGCATTTTGATATAGGCCCAATATGCTAACTTACCTTTGTTAGATATTAGCAAAAACTCCATAGCAGACTGTTCATTTTCATCGTTGATGACAAGCAGATGGGCATCTTTGTGTAATGATCGACACGTGAGTCCGGCCAGTGACCAATCCATCCTGTCCGTCACCACTTTGTAGCAGCCATTCACTGACGCCTGGTAAGTGAACGTCGCTGGACACGCTGCACAGCGGAAACTGTTTTACAAATTTACATCTCCGTGTAGATTTATCGTAGGCCTATTAAATTCAAGTAGGTGTAGATCTAGCGTCGCGTTTATAAATACAAAGTTCTACGTTATCGATGACACGTCTACGAATTAACTTGCGGATACATGAGGTTGTGGAAATGTTTCAATAGCAGTAGGGACCTAACAAAGTGTTTATTTTACCATCTACGAACGTTAAGCGACACGATAATTAATTCAAGCTGGACAGCACAGTATATTCTTGTAGATTATAGCACAAATAAGCCTAGTGTAACACTAGCAAATATAATTTATGTCTTGTGACTTATCTTGTGACCCACTACTTTCAGTCAGCCTTTTCTGCCACCCAGCGTCCATCATCCTATGCGCCATGATTTTTTCCGAGACTTTGACGCTTTATAAATCATTTATTTACTTACTTACTTGCTTACTTATAAGTTATAACGACGAACACGAATTGCTTTGCAGGCAACAAAATTAAAATCACTGTGGATTGTCTATACTTCAAAGTAGTTAACAGCGGAGCGACTAAAAATGCACGACCTGTCAAATGCAGGACCATGAAAATGACGAACCAAATTGCAGGGGCTGGACAATGCTGAACCAAGTCATATTTCAAGTAGCTAAGTGAGTGTGAGCAACTTTACTACAGCAAAAAGTCATGAGCCCTGTAATGAGCCGTGCCGTCAAACCGGATTTGATGCAATTGGTTAAATATCAGCATAGCCACCATCGATTAGTTCCCGTCTCATCTCGAGATGGAAATGATGAATATGTCGACTTGTTCGGTTCTTGCCCGTCACGTAGTACGAAAAATTCCGAGTCTGTATGTTTCATTCACACAAATATTCTACACGGAACGTGCTGGATCGGTGTTCTGCAGACCAGAGCATGTCTGCCACAGATACAACACAGCAGATCTGGAACAGAAACGAAAATGTCCTCACGGAAATCGATAAGAGCTACTTCAGAGCGTGATGCAATGAGGCAAACCTCACATCACTCGACTCAGCATCAGCACTGCATAACTATATTTCCCTATTTTCTTTGAAGCGTGGTTTGCAACCGTTGAGGTCCGTCATTTTTCAGCTATTGTTTTTTCGTGGTCTGTCATTTTCAGGTCTTGCAAATTCAGCGCCCCGTTAACAGCGACATGATCTAAACAACTGGCAGTGTCTATAGTAAACTGTTATTGACTTAGGCCTACCTTTCGTTTCTCTTTGTCGAATGGCAGCCCTCAGTTCAGCGACCTCTCTGCGCAGTTCTGACATTCCATTCACCAGCAGACGCAACAGTTGCTCACTGGCGCCACAGCTGCTGACGTCACTGACGTCATACGTGGATTGCGATGACGTCAAATGGACGAGAGTTGCAACGCACAGACTCAGCTGAAGCAGCATGGCTGATATCTACCATATATGTAAGAAAAGCTTACCAGTTTACAACTGTGTGTAAGAACGATGTGATGATATCAGTCCTCTAAAACAGCAAAAATCATTTGGGTAACCTTAAATGGGGCTATGCATATGGCGTCCTTACAAGCTGACTTTAGTCGGTAATCACTAACATAGTCTGAAGCCTTCTTCAATTTTGATGTTAATTATCATGCTAATTAAGAGAGCGGAGAAAAACGCAATTGGCAGCAGTCGATGGCCCATCCCCGAAAATCCCCCTGTAGGCGCAAAAATTTCTCAAAAATCTTTTACGCAAGCCGAAATATAGCCACTTTTGTGCCAAATTTCGTTGCCATGGCAACGGAGGTTAACCGGGAGTAAATACAAATGTTACGGTTAATTAGGCCGACCCTGAAAACCATATCCTAAAACCAAAAATTACGACTCTGTCCTGCACACAACGGAAGTTATGACAGTTTAAAGAATTTTTATATTTACCCCATAGACGCCAGTGTAATTTTTTTCCGACTTTTTTAAATAAATAAGTCAAAAATTAAATTTTTATTTTTATTTTCTTGCGCAGAACCGTGTCATTTGACGTATTAAACGTAAAAATCGATCTAACGAACTCGCCCATAGGCGAGTTGAAGAACCAAAAAAGTGTAGTAAATTTTGAGCAAAAGGGGTGTATATTTCACCTATATGGGGAGCAAAAAACCCTGGGCGGATTGAGCCCAATTTTTGGTGGTAGGGGTTCACGACGTAATCACGCCATTCAAATTTGGTGACGATCGGTTTAGGGGTTTTTGGTTGGCTGAGGGTCAAATTTTGCCTTTTCCCATATACTTTGAAGGTCGTCTTTACAACACTCACACTATCGTGTGAGGTGTGATTACACACACAAATATCTCTGTCCAAGTATCTTAGTTAATCAGGCAAAGGCCAAAGTCATTCGACATTATGGACAGCAAAAGCATCATGAAGTCGCCTACGCTCGTTTGCCGGGCACGACAAGCTGATCATGATGACGAGCAGCAACGCTGCGAACTTGACGTCGATTTGATCTCAGCTTTCCGTGCAAATTTTACTTGGGAGTTTCGACCCCAGAATGTATGTTCCTTTTCCGTTTGAGGGAAGGAGAGACCAGAGGCCCTGCCCAAATAATGTTACTTTGTGCTAAACGTACAGACAGACGGGTAGGCCTAAAACTGTAAAACGTACCTAAAACCTGTCGCAACAGCTGTCATCGCTGCATCAATCTGTTACTTTTATATGAAAATTCTGTTTGACACTTCACAGCAGTACTGCTAGTTTGATGACGTAAGAACAAAAACGCAGAACTGACATTATTTTGTGCAGTTAATTGATTTCTAAGAGAGAAAAAGCAGCTGCTTGGCTTGTCCTATGATCTACAGAGTCAAACGAATACAAAGCTGTCCAGTGCCTGGCATACGATTCGTAAGCTTAGTAGCCTACACTTCGTGTAAGTAAAATCAGCTAAATATTTAATAGTGTGCAAATACACAGCTAGCAAGACAGCATAATATGTCAAAATGTCGCTACATAATGTGATTTTGTATCAACCGGCTGGCTATTTTAACACACGCGGCAATGGCCTCCACACAATAGCGTACGTCGTCCTGGTATATAGTTTGCTCCGATGTTCGACTTTAAAAAGATCTCGTCGTAGACATTGTAGACTTTAGGCCTAAACTGTTTAACGTACAACTTAAAGTTTGAAATTATACACTGGCATACTATTTATAAACCGACTACTTACAAATCTCACGACATTTGTTGTCTGTCGCTGTAATGTTTTCGTTGTAGCTATAAAATAGCATGCTTCACTAGTCAACTGGGTCATGTTATGGCCTATATTCGCCAATGTAATAAACTCAGCAAACCGTGACAATGATGTCACGATTTTTACAAACTCCTTGTCAGTGATGGGCAAAGGCAGTCGCTGTGCGCTTTGGTGCTGTTGTAAAATCTATTGGGAAATCTATTGGGAAACATAAGGGACAAAAATTTTGTATTGTACGACATTAACATTGAAGCATACGTCAGAAATCTATCTACGGTACTCGTCGGACATAATGTGACCATGCTTCAGAAGTTAGCTCGTTAAATCCACATAAAGACCATACCTCATAGGGTGTTTACACGATCGCCCCTGGCTCAAATGTAGGCCTACATGTAGGCTTAGGCTTTTAGTTCACAGCTGATCACGTATTGTATAGGCCTTCCAATTACAACCAGCCCGCTCTCCTAATTAGCATGTTAATTAACATAGAACGTCGAGCTAGCTGCTCGATGTTTGCTCGATCGTGTAAACACCCTATTAATCATTTAACAACATTTCCCAGTATACTACGTCAAATTCTACTCTTAGGGCGGCGGAGTGTTTTAGCAGTGGTGTCCGACTTTTATGCCAAACTAAAAGACGCTTTAAAAAATTAGCTTGTTGCCTAATCGTGTCAAAATCGCCTAATTAGCAAGGCTAGTTCTCAACGGCAATTATGTGCACGTGGGAATGTCTGAAGGCCTACGTGATATTATACGTTTATAACACAGCGTTTCTCTCATTTAGGTAAAAACGCTGTAGATACTTCTGCGGTTTATGGGAGACATGACTTTGTGGCCTAGAGCGGCTGACTGGGCCGGTGGTGTGATGTGTCTGTGTGCTGCACCGCGGGTCCAGTTGTTTACAACGGATCGCCGCGTAATGCGCTGAATCATTAGTTCATGTTCATGGCCTTGCTTCGATTTCGACGTGTCGAAGACAACACTTCTGTAAGCAAAATTGCCACAAATGCTATGGTTTGCATTTTTTTAAAAATCAAAAACTTTCCAAGAGAAAACTCTTAGAGTCCTATATTCATTGACCTGGTGCCTTGGTCTTGCAGGTTTATCCTACCAAAAATTTCTTGCCACGACAAAAAATTCAAAAAATGATAAATAAAAGAAAGAGAAAGCGGACATAATATCGTTTTGTTATACTTGTATTCTTACTATTTAATCATCACACACACAGGTACACAATGTCATATAACAGAAGTCATGTCGAACGTACAGACAGACAGACACGTAGAAACACAAACGAACAGACATACAAACGACCTCCGAGATGTTCCTGAGAGATACATGTAACCAAACATCCGGGTGGACAAACAGACAGACAGGTAGACAAATAAATACAGCCTATCGTTTTTCAGGGAAGTACGAACTTACAACACGTCAACAGTGCATGATCATTAACAGAAAAAAACATAATTATTGTAGGAATCACGAAATAACGCATAAGCACCGCTGCCGCTAATATTAAACAACTGATGTTCGGACATTTCAAAACACTTTCGCCGATGTTTTGCATCAGTTTCGGTGAGCGGCTGTGGATAACAACGACAGTATAGGTGTGGGAATATACCTCACTTCACGCAGTGATACACGCACACAAATTCATTTTTACACACAAACAGCAAGCAACACAACACAACATAGGTTGCTGTACACACTACACTGTGTAAACTGTAAAGAGTTAAAACACTGGCAAGTTCACAACTCCACCAACATTGTTAAAGAATAAACAAAATGCAGTTCATAGCAAAGTCGACCCCCACACCCACCAGATATTTGTGTAAAAAGACTCACAGGTGGCGCCGAGTGTAAAAATTGGGCTTAAACAAAAATGTTTATCCCCAAGTACAAAAATAGCTAACGTCCCTCCTTAAATCCGAAAAGGATCCATCGTGTTTCATAGATGTGACGTAGGCTCGTACAATATTTTGTGGTTGTAACAGCCAACTTTTCGTCCGCGAACCAAAAATGCTTCTGACCGCTGACCTCATTACAATACAACAAATCTCTTGTCACAACTGCACACTTTCTCCCCGACGATTTCATTTCTTTATACCAACTCCCTTTCCGATTATTTCTTCGTCTACACCCACGGTCTTCTACTTAAAACGTTAACTTTCAAAGTCTTGAGAAAAGCAGCGACATGTAAGCTTATAGGCCTAGAGGGACACCAAAATATTAAAGTGCGCAACGTACAAACTCGCAATAATTGACGTCTATGGAAAGATTCGGTAGTAAACGGTGAAAGTCTGGCAGTATGACTGTGCCAGAAGTTGATGCGTGTAGACCGAAAGAATCTAAGGCGGCTAAAGGCACGGTGAAAAGGCAGGATTCGTCTAACAACAGATACAAAGACACACAGAAACAGAGAGACAAACAGACAGATAGACAGACGGACAACGATCAACGCCGTGCTACACGAAGCACAAGACACAGACAAAGCAGTGACGCACGCAAACAGGGTTCGGGGTTCAGACCTAAGTGCGATACTTCGCTGACTAGGGCCTACATTCAGACAATGTCACACCAGTGTTTCATCGCTACTTTACAGCCTATTTCAGACGCTATTTTACTAACAGCCATGTATGCCACTAAACATGAGATTTTTTTCAGAACATGTCTAAAGTCGTGTCATTTTTCTCAGCGAACAAAGGTTTAGGTGTGTATTTTAAGCCGCGAAACTCTGTAGCTCAAAATGGACCAAAGTCTTCACTGGGAAGTTTACAGCGCTCCCCAGAGAGAAAGGGACAGACGAAAATGAAGAAACGCAAAGGAAGTGAAAAGGGGAGAGAAGTAAAAAAATACGTAGGAGTAAATGGTTACCCTCCTAAGTGATAGGTACGCTACTGAGGCGAACAACGAGAAATAGAGATATTCTTGACTGCTGCAACTCAACGAATGTCTTTAGAGCGCAAATCAAAATCAAATCACGGATCATAAAAATTAGTATTTGAGCAATGGCAATGATATGAACATCTTCGATAAGAACTGCAAGTTAACAATAAAACAGTTTCAAAACCTTGCGGACATTTAGATCAACATAAGCAATAACAACAGAGAGCAATGGGATAGGCTTCACTTAAGACGCTTTCACACAGCTACACGGTGACACCAGAACACACTAAAACAAGACGTTTTGACAATACGTACAACAATAGGATGTAACACTCAGGTAAACGTGATCACGGCGACAACAGTAAATAATGAGACAAATAAGTAAATAAGTATAAACAAACACAACATGCAATGAACGACAATCTTAAATACTTACATACCTACTATAAGAGTTCTGAATCAACGAAAACGCGAAACGTATAAATTAAATAGCCAAGCAGCAACTCTTCAAACCGTTTATAATATTTGCCTGAAAATAATCAGCAGCAAACGATACACGAAAAAGTCATCTTGAGTATCAATCGTCGATCTTTCTGTCTTAATTTAACATGAATTAACACCGATTAAAAGACAATTACACAAACAAATCATAAAATGACTCATGGAATGACTCACTGACGGTACACATATGTTATTCAGTGTAAGTACGTTTGCGATATTTTACGATTACACATTTCTGAAAACAGCGTCTGAAATACTCCACAGCTTAATAAATTAATACACACACATACACGCACACTTATAAAAACATTGTCAACTAATGGTATCAGGCATAGTGATTATAATGATAATAATATAAATGATACAGATAATGACTGTAATTGATAGTTAAATTATTTTTAGAAAACTAATTACACACGGCAGTTGCTAGCTGCTATAACTACAGACTTCGTATTCCGCGTATAAAAATATACAAGTCTATGATATAGCAAAATGTTATACGGAGGCGGACTATGCTGTCTCATGAAGTCAATACGGTACAATAATACACTCAATAATGGTGACCAATCAACTGAGATCAGATTGATAGGGCCTACGTGATTCGCTGACAAAAAGGCGAGACTTGCAATTGCTTTATGTGATTCTAAAATTGTGACACTATGGCAATTTGCGGAGAAAGTAACAATGGCGCAGACTCGCAGTCATGAAATCGTCGGGAAAGAAATTAATTCCAACCGGTTCATATTTCTGAAAAAAACATCTGCGGTGTTTATAAATTTAAATTGTCACAACTTCGTTGACTTTTTGCTTCTTATTCTGGGCATGCCAAAAGCAAATATTAACTGGCATCTTTCCCAATATGACTAGACTGAAGACGCCACTGAGCCAGCGAAAAAATCACGCCCACAAAATAATGCACGTGGTGTATCGGGTTAAGATTCTGAACCGAAACTTTCTTTAAAAACAGAAAAGCATCATAAACAGAAGTGAAAAAATTCAACACCACCTTTTTTCCATAACAAAGTTGGTCAGTACAGTCATTGTTTCTCACAAAAAACTCATTTAAACCAGTGTTATATACAAAAAGCTAAAACCGCCAGAGTCGTAAAGTTTTTCTCGCCTAATTTCAAACAAAACTATACCATATCATCCGTATACCAAACAGATGTTTCAGCAAGGTGTCGCCGATGGTAGTAGACTACACGTTAAAGGTCTCACGAAACTTGAATCATCTCGAGGCTGCCGTGTAGCGACGCATGTCCACTGCTGAGTGAGCCGTGATTGGCGGCCAATGGAGCGTGACCGGTCAACCGTGTCGAATCTCCCCCACCACCCTGCGGCTCAGCTGGGACCCAGCATGACGTCACGTGACCTTGGAGTGACCTTGGCGGACTGGTGGTGGTGGTAGAAGACTCCAGTAGAATGTCCTCCAAACTGCGCGACTTGAACGACGTCTGCCAGTCGACTAGAAGCAGCTCACCGCCGCCAGTGCAGCCACCTTCCTCAATGTTGCCCAGGGTCTTAGGCGTCGATAGCAAGCTAGGCCCAACAACGGTTAGACTTGGCTTGCAGACGGCGCTGGAGACGCCCGACGCGCCTGAGCCGGCTGTCACTTCATCTCCATGAGGTGTGGTCGTGGTCTGCTGAGCCCGAGCCGCTGATGATGATGACGATGACGCTACACGTTGTTGCTGCGACTGCTCTTGTATCATTTCACTGGAAAAATCCACCGACCTGTAACGTAACGCAAATGTCAGTTTTAAAGCTACAGTTAAATACAAACGCACACTGTATAATTTACCGCCTTAAACATAGAATACGCAACATAGGAGTGACAGCCAACAGCCACAATAAAAACGGTTTACATGGTCATGAGCTAGCGTTACTTTGGCGTTATAAAATAACACCGAGAATTAAAAAAATCTTGAAGACTATTTTATTTCTAGAAGTACTAGATGACTAACCTGGGCCCGGTTAGTAGGCCTACTTGAGTGGGTGACTGTCTGTGGGCTGATCTCGGTTTATAGCCAGGATTGACTGAAAATGCAAGTATACCTAGGTCAACTCAGCCTGGCCATCCATCTGCGGATAGGCGCAATAAGTACGACCGAAAACTTGGAAGTAAATAAGCACACCGCGAAATACACTAGTCTCGTGTCCATGGTCTGGCTGTGTAAACTGGTGTCTGGCTGAAAACTAAAAAATCGGAGATCAATGCCACCCTATGGGCCCTGCGGTTTGTGAAGGACTACGTTACAATTTACGTTGCGACAATAGCTATTACATGGGCGCTAGGGTTCCTTCCATGCTCCAGAACGACAGTGAGAAAAAAGTCATTAATGTATTTCCGTAAAAGCACTATAGAGACGACTGACGTGGACTGAAAGCTGGGTGTAGTCTGTACTGTCAATGTGTCAACCGTAGCAGACTTCGGCAGAACTTTGACGGCGGCGGCAGCGGCAGAGGACGGCGCCTGTCGCAGTTCGACAAACTGCAGCCTTGACAGCGCAATCGTCGGTGACTGGACCGTCATCCCGGCACCGGTGCACTGAGCCATCGACGAGGAGGATTTGTCCCGTGATTGCTTGACCACAGCTCGGCTCAGGTCGATCATGCACGGGCGCTTGCTAGGTGACGGCGCGCGCTCTGGCATCTTGCTGGTCTTGTCGTTGTCGTCTGAGGTCGCCACTGAGATCTGCAGTGAATTGCGATCATCAGCATCGGTTCGCTGTTTGGTCAGCTGACTGTCAAACTCCACCAGCTGACCGAGGAAGTTGAAGTTAGGCGAGATCGACGGCCGCCTGTCTTTTACGTACCTGAACGTCATAAGTAACATAAAAAATTAATTATTAAATATACATATAATATATGCAAAGTGTCATAGTGCTGTGGTTCCAGATCACAGTCACAGATTATACATCGCCAAACCCCCCTGTCAGTCCGAGAAACTAATCTAAAGCATGCAAGCTAATAATCCTGAAACTTACTACAGGGTGCGGCAAATAAGTAGCCCCCTAAAGTTTTTCGCCGTTTTTCAGCAACAGCTTGGAATTTTAACATGGAATTTTACAGACTTATAATTATTTACGGAAACGTTCTACATCTAACTGCCAAGTGAAATATGATTCTGTTGAAAAACGACAAAAATATAGGCTTCTAACATGACCGCCTACCAATTATTCAGCATTAAAAATGTTTAAGCTAAAAATGATATTTAACTTTTAAAAACCGGTTACCACGTTACTGCCGATGACGTCACAGTGACGCTTTGACAAACAGTAACTTATTTTATTTATAAATTATCACTAAATTATCGTTTTTTTAAGCAATTGCCGGCTGCCCACCGGATTCATCTTCCAGCAGGACGGCACGCCAGCACACACAGCGTGCAGCGCACAGAACTGGCTGTGGGCCAAATTTCATCACAAAAACCAATGGCCACAAAATTCGACAAATACAAACCCAGTAGACTATCACGTGTGATGTGCAATGTTGGAGGCTTACCGCAAGCTAAAAACAAAGCCGAAAACAATCGCTGAACTCAGGGAATCGCTTCAGATTATCTGGGGCAACCTATCACAAGGACCGATCGACAAGACTGTGAAAGACTTCTCAAATTAAGCGACTAAAGGCTTGTGTCGGAGCTTTGAGCTGTCGGCAGACACGTCGAACATTCACAGTGACAATGGAAATCTGGCATCTGATCATTAGTTAACTGTGTTGTTTGACTTGTTTCAGCGATGTTATTGAACTCGTGTTTTAGCTTGAACATTTTTAACGCTAAAAAATTGGTAAAGGATCATGTTAAAAAGTCTATAACTTCGTCATTTTTCAATGTAATCAAATTTTGTTTGGTATTTAGCCGTGGAACAATTCCAAAAATAAATCGGTAGAGTTTCAGATTAAAATGCTAAACGGTTGCTGAGAAAACAGCGAAAAACTTTAGGGGGCTACTTTTTCTGCCGCACCCTGTATACCGGCAGGCCAATAACCTTTTAGGCTTAGGGCACACCACGGCAAAACATTAAACAACAATAAATCTGATTTAAGCAAAATAAAAGTACGTGTACGTATACAGCGAGTCAAACATTCTAGCAACGTATTTTTTGGTTATAAATCAAAACAAAAACAAAGATGTCGATGCGCCTAATGTGCTGACACGTAAGCTGTCGTCCGTTTTTGACGTTCATTGACCTTGGCCTTTAAACTTTTGAATAAAAAACCGGCACACCGATTACCCCTGGTGTGGGAAACATTCGGACCAATTTTGGTTCTTCTACGTCTTTGTCGCAATAGCTGGACAATGCCGAAATTACCAGCCATGGCAACAACTGTAGTCTATGTAGACAAGAAAAGCCCAGTTAACGCAAAAAGGAACGCGCAACAGCGGTGCATGTTTGAAAGCCCAGTAAACTAAAATCAGTCGCCAGAGAGCACCAGACGACCGGCGGCTAATTATCTATAGTGTTTTACTTGTAGTCACCAGAGGGCGTGACCTGTCTCGTTCTGCCAACGCCGTGTGGCTGGAAATCGCAATTTTTCCTTACCCCCTCTCATTTAGCGCCTTCGTTCGGAGTGACCCCCTTCGAATTTATGGGAAAGCTTTACGGTTCCTGAAACTAGAGTCTTCCAGGCAACCGACGGTGAAGATTTGGTGATTCTTGCTCCGTTTTTGACTGATCCACCCCTGTGACGGACGGACAGACAGATGGACGGACGAACGGACAGACAGAACTGCGATGGCTAAGACGCGCTAGAGCAGTAGCTGCTGTTGCGCGTAAAAATTCAATGTTCAAATGGCAATGCTTAAACTTTACTTTTAATACGATCGAATAAGATAACGGCAAGTCTTAAGGCAAGTAGAAAACGACGTAACCGAACTATGACTTGAACTGTACTGATCAAAGGTCAAACAGTCAGTCCAGATCATTCAGTTAAGTCATGTGGCTCTGTACTCGCCTTTAAGGCCTTGAAGCATAACATCTGGTTAGAACACTATACTCCTAGAATCCAGAAACTAGAAACTCTCTTTCTCTCGCCCACACACGCTGCGGGCAAATATGCCGTATATTTATCAGCAGTCTAACGTCAGTCAACACACGTGTAGGATAGGCCCCCGCCTACCTAGAGACTCAGTCACTCCGGTATGAAACCCAATACAGGTAAGTTGGAGTGAGTCACGAGCAACAGAGACGTCGCTCCGTCGTCAATATTTGGGGTCCAAAGGAAGAGGCGTCGCAGGCGTGGAGTGGGGTGAGAAACGGACAGAAAGCATATCCCATCCCAGCCGACTAGAAGGTTTAGTGAGCTTCGTAAAATCCCCCAGACGCCCGGGTGGAGCCCCAACCGCAAAAAGGGCTTACTTTAGCAAGCAAGCGAGAAAATTGTTGGCTTTTTCTGCTTTTGTACTGAATATAATTCTCAGTGAAAAGATTTGAACACTCGTGCTGGCTACGTTGGCAACACTATCCAGTTGGGGGCTAGCGCCTCCTCCCCTCCTGGTCCGCAACATCGACGCCCCTCATCAGCAGTACTCTCGTACCTGTAAGCATCGTCGATGGAAAGTCTGAGGTGATGCATGACGTAAGCGATGACGATCGTTGGAGATCGAGAGATGCCGGCCAGACAGTGCACCAGCACGCGACCGGACGACTCACGCACCGTGTCTGCAACAAGTTTCATGCAACTTCTCGCAACCACATACACGAGCTGCGTGAAAAAAAACTCGCGAACGAAAATGCTGGTAAAATAGGCCTACCTTCTCATGAAAATGAGTTGCGTTTCTATTTACGACACTTTGTGAATTGAGCTTAATATTATTATTTCATTTGACTGCCCGGAGATTCCATTCATTTTTTAAACACCTTTGAAATTTTAAAACTAAATTATTATTATCTAATGAACCATTAAACAAGTTCTGTTTGTCCGTCTATCGGCTGGATATATCAAGAACTGACACACGAATTTTAAAACAAAATTTTGTGGTGGGGTTGTGCATGCACCATGGCCTAAAAAAAGAAAGTAACTAAAGGACCATCCAGAATTTCTATCATTAGAAAATATGGCGAAAATGAGACTGCGTTGTGGTTGCCAAATTGCAGCACCACTCTAGGCATGGTTTGGTTCGTAATTATAGTCATTATTATTAACTAACTGACCGAGAAAATGGAAGACATCGGTGAAAAAGGGCAGCAGTCGATCCTGATGTCCATCGTTGACTGGGATGCGGAGGAAGTTGGATTCAGCAACAAACGGCGACTGAGGACACGTAGAACTCACGTTCACCACGTATTCTATACCGTTCTTCTACACACGTACACATACGTGGTTGCTATCAGTTGTTTTATATGAGGGTAAGACATAAAAGCTCTTTTCACAAATTTCACAAAACAGTCGGTGCAAAACGAATTCACGATTAGCACAAAACACAAAACGAAACGTGTCCAAAAGACCGAACAAAACCACAACAACCAGTACCATGGCAGTATAACAGAAAAGTACAGGCAGATTAGGCGAATTCTACAGCCCTATAAGTACTTCACAAAACAAAAGAAGACAAAGTAGCAAGAACTCAAGAGCGAACTTGGCGGCAATGTAGTTATACAGACCCGCGCACAAAGGTTCTAAATCCGCACTTTGGAAAACATCGAATAGACGATTTTCGACATTGAAACGATTAGGCCTATTTTGTCGGGTCGGGTTCAAAGATCTTTTCTTGATTGAAAGATTAGGCCCCTATATGTAAATGCAGCCAGTGAAAAGTCAACGAAACAGGCCGAGCCCACTCGGTCCATCCACCCACAGAAAGTTATTTATAGCAACCATCCCCAAGAAATCCTCTGCATCCGTTCTTGCAGGTCGTCATAGATAAACTATAGCTGGTACGGATAAGGAGCGGCTTGATACAGCAGCTGTGGGAGGAGAAATAAGGATGACCAGTTCATTCATAACGTCGCCGACGCATCATTCAGCAGAACTGCAAGGTTCGCCCGACATTTTCTCGATATAGCTAGGCCCTACTAGACATCTGTCCGTCCGTCACTGGATATATCTCTTCCAAGCAACTGACCGACTGACTGCACCGATTAATTGTCGGAATCAAGGGCGGCGCCACCTTAGGAGCTGGGAGGGACATGTCCCCACCACTTTTGCGGGATGTACCACGCAGGGGGTATAACCCAATTTACGTTGTACACCTGTGGGGTACTACAGCCGGCCGCTAAAGTTACGCAATTCACATTCGGCTTTAGCACCTGGAAACTCTGCTTCCTGTTCCTGTACAGTTTGCTACTTGTCATACAGTCTAGGAAGCTAGGATCTTGAATTTTGCACTGCTGGAAACCCCGATAAGTACCAGGGTAAAATTTTGTTACTTTTTTATTTCAGCCATCAAAGGAGTCCCAAAAGAGCAACGTCAGAACACATCTCTTGTTCTTTGCTGCCTGTTCAATCAGTACACAAACACAGTTGTCGCTTAGGCCTACATTACACAGCATGACTAAAATTATTTTCGTCGACTATGACTAAAATTAAAACACTGGCTAAAAAACACTGGTAGTGACTCGCTACCAGTGTTTTTAGTTAGTGTTTTAATTTTAGTCACACTACTGACTCGCACGGAAACCGTAAGTCGTAGACTAGCAAAATTACAATACTAGTGTAAGCTTACAAAATTACACATGACGACATCATTAGTCATCACTATCACTTTAACAAAACTTTTTTCGCTCTTCTTGAAAATCATTATCCCATTCCTATGAGCAAATTTAGTACAAACATTATCATTATTGTACCCCCTCAGGTAGTCTTAAGGTGGGGGGTCAAAAAAATTTTTTCGCTCGCTCCGCTCGCGAAATTGTCCCTCCCACCTTTAAAACCGTGGCGCCGCCCCTGGTCGGAATGCGCCGAAAAAAAGCCCGCTGGGAGTGACGAAGACGCCCTACGGCGTTCACACATCAGCAACTCGGTAAAACCTGCTCCACTACGAAGTGTGCGCACGGATCCGGGTGCACATCTGCATCCGCAACTACAGATGAGCAGAAGGTTAGATCGACAGATCACGCATCTGGCTGTTTTTGGCACTAATTTATACTGCCAGTGCCACACCCGGTTGTCGACCCTCTGGCGAAATAACTGTATTCGAGATCAGTGTGGTCGATTTTCCCTGATTCGCCGACAGAAAATGAACAATTTGACGTTTCTCTACCGTAATGTGTGTGGGGGGATATTTTCCACAAAGTGCAACAGATGTGATATTTAAAATGCCTGATCAGTGATCAGTGACACTTGGCCTATCATCATCCGCAATTGTTTGTTTTTAATCGTTAACGACGTCGAGACGAATTTTCCTGCTTTGACGCTGTTAGAGTAGGCCATATGGAGAAGCAACACGTTATCATAATTATAACCTTGCCGGCGGCGGCGTTAGCAGAACTGCGAACTAGCGGACTGGCAATCCGCTGTTGGTTCATCCATGTGTATGTATGTGTCTATTGGCGTTGATGATGATGATGATGAAGGTCGATGTGGCGTGAAGCAAACTGACTCAGTCAAAACCCGTGGATCCACTCGAGTGCAGTTCGACCGACTTACGAGTAGGCTATACGCTCGTTCCTGTCAGATGAATGTGCGTGCCAGCTTACAGCCTAGCGGTCAACGCTCACAAACTCACGCAATGTGTATTGAATGTCATTGAACATACACTACAGTTGATGCAATGATGGGTACATTGGTGCTGTCATTAGTGGGTTCACACAGTAAGCTATAGGTGCCCGAACTCCACTTACGTAGATTTTCCGTGTATCGGATTTGTTGTAGTTTGAACAGTTCAAACGGCTGCTATAGGCCTACTGTAAAGACATCTTTGCCTGGGAGCTGGTGAAAACGTGGCGCATCGTAACTAATGGGGTGTTTACACGATCCAGCAAACGTCCAACAAACTTCCAGCAAATGTATTCAAAATACACGTGCTAATGCTAGACGTTTGCTGGATCGTGTAAACACCCCATAACTCTTAAATCGCGCCTTCATAGTCTTGCTTCATACTTACTTACTTACTTACTTACAACCTGCTCTAAAAACAAGCCAGCTGTACACTACACAATGCAAATCCACAAAAAAAACTGTAAAAAAAGTCCACAAAACGTCGAAAGTCTGCAAATAATCGCGACATCTTGACATGCCCAGATGTTGTACGGCTTCTTGTACGACTTGTTGTCCAAGCAGTCCACAGAGAACCAAAGTAGTGGAATTTGGGCTGAAACAGAAGTCCAGGGAAGCACGTACAGCAGACGCGGTCGCAGACTTTACGCAGTCGTTTCACTTGAGGGACGATGCAAAAAAGTCTCACGGTAACGCACAGTGTTATGACACAACAGTCTGTCGTGACGCTGGAAGCGACATATTCATACTGTCGTGAATAGGCGTTTCTCTTTATTACCCTCGCAAAGCGCTTCTATTTTTACCAGATATGTTAAAGCCTCGAGGCCGAAGCGGTCTCGAGGCCAAAATTTTGGCCTCGGCCTCTGCCTCGGAGATTTGGCCTCGGCCTCGGCCTTGGCCTCAAACATTTGGCCTCGGCTTGGTCTCAGTCTGATTGTCCTGGCCTCGTTAAAACTTAAAAACACATGCAAACGTAAAACCAATTTTATGACAAGTTCTGATAACAACCGGATAATCAAAGTGTGATTACAGTATGATTTACGGTACTTACTTGTATCCGACCGCCTAGTGTTCAATACTGAATAATTATGTGTACTTGTAAACTTTGTGAGCTTTGACATCACAGTATCATCAGCAGCATCACCAATAAGCCTATCATCATCATCATCATGATCGTTTTTCTGATTTTGCTTGAGTTTGAAAAAAAACCACAAGCAGTAGTTGAATTTTACTGCTTTCATGGTCTTTCTGATTACCTATAAAAATGAATTAAAATTCATTGATTTATTTGAAATCATTTGCAGTAAATAATCATATGAAAAAAAGTTAATCAGTACAGGCCTATAAAAATAAAACTGTATGTTATCATTGTCCACCATCATTTGGTACTTTTTATTCTTAAGTTTGCTTGGCCTCGACCTCGGCATAGATCTCAAGATTTTGGCCTTGTTTAACATATTTATATGATATTTATACTGACATTTGATTTTTACACACGTCTGTTATGCCCGAGGGTAAAAAAACACCGAAAGTTTAGTTAGAAAACGTACGAAACTTTGTTTCTTTCTAGCTGCAAGCCTCTAAAAATCGACCTGCACTGCCGTCTGAAATATAACGATTTAGAAGACGATCGACAACCGGAAGTGGCAGCACGAATTTACTCGCGACGACTTGTGCTGTCATATTTCTAGTTAGGTCAATACACTTGGCTAATGAACCCAGAATTAAGACTTATATTCGCAATGGCACAGTGTCTATTTGCATGTGAGTTAGTTGATGATACCCATGGACACGTCACATTCGGAAGCTAAACTGATATGCCCGTTTATCGACGCTGATCCCGTGGTCCGTGGTCACGTGACGTAGGCAGTGAGTCACTTACATGTATAGGCCATATCAGTCGATGATCTGTATAGAGAGTGAGTGAACTTCCGGTGCTTAGACACCATTTGGGGCCGCTACGGTATAGAGTCATATAGTCGCGGTAGCCATTATTCTATAAAGTTTTGTTTCATATTATTATTTTTTTAATATAACGAATCACAGGCGCGTAAAACAGTTATACGTGATTAGGTCGCCAATGACAGTCGATAAACGTGCAAAAAGACTGCATTTGCTTCCTCGTCTCTTTCAAAATGGTGCGCATATTCTGGTTGTCGTGGCAGCAAAAGGGAAGCTTATTGTCATTTGCTCAAATTGACGTAAAATATGACAAATTTGGTAGGCCACAGTACCGCAGAAAAACGTGGGCTAGCTTACTTACTTACATTGAATCCAGATTTCCCCAATAACTATGGCGGCACCGTGTTTAACACTGTTTGTCGGAAATCAGGAAGGACAACCGGCCTGCATAAAATCTCACACCGGAGATCCGACTTTTTATAATGCAGACCTTCGCGGATCCGCCCTGCAGGGTTGTTACTAAACCTGATATTTGCTTCGTGTCCGTTATCAGCTGTGATTAGTCATAGCGTCACAACAGTCACCGTAACTGCAGCGATTGTATCCGTGTAACGTGAGTGAGTCGGCGGAAATGGCCCTCTCGTCAGCATACACCCAGTCTCATAGTTATTACTGTCTAGGTGTCTATATCAGTGGCGTAGCCAGAAATTTTCAATTGGTGGTGGCCTCGTCTCCCTTCTCCTCCCCTCCCCTTCTTCCTTTCGTC
>Ga0209367_1001320_pt1 | contig 29986 bp, 23 predicted proteins | sample WorMetLIZISLAND2_FD_187412 | JGI IMG/M metagenome (GOLD analysis project Ga0209367, IMG submission 187412) | Marine gutless worms symbiont microbial communities from Max Planck institute for Marine Microbiology, Germany - Olavius geniculatus... ...
TTCAGTTCTTTTTAGTTTATGTGCTAGATTAAACTGACAGTGTGTTTGTCAGTTTTTGAGTGCAAATTTTTCATTGTATTGTATTGTATATTGTATTGTATAACACTATCGTGACGTGCTGAGCATAATGTACTTTTGGCCGCTTAGATTTAGAACGCTACTATTTTGCAGACAGTGGCACGCATGCTAATAAATTAATTGAGCAGGGATAGCGGTGCGTTTCTGTCATTGGTTCTGCATGGACACTATTATTCGTTCGTCGGCAGTGACTGCCTATAGAGATCGCGCGTGACGAGATAAAGCCGGCCACAGAGAAAAACCAGGTGCGCCAATGAGTAATGACTGCGAATACAACAAAACAGCTTCCAGCACTCCGACAGCACTAGCACACCTGCAGGTCTTGCGCGACTGCGCCTCATCAATCAAGTCTGTTCTATAGCTCTCTCAGCTGACTACGACCGGTACCGGTTACCCGAGCGCTGCCGAACTTCGCTTATCATGTCGTCGTCATGTGGTAAAAATCGAGCGTTGCTAGCTGGCATTTTACGCCGCGAAATAAGTTAAAACCAGGGAATGGTTGAAACTCACATTCTTACAGTGTTTAGCAAGTTGAACTTCTAACAGTCAGGAATGTTTTGTACGATTGATTTGCTTAATCGAGTAGTTAGTAACTAGACTACATACATATTGCCTGAGATTTTGTATCTTGGTTTTTTACTCGCGAGCGCTAGCTAGCTATAGCTATAGCGCGTATTAGCTATGGTAATTCTGTCCGTCTGTTCGTCCGTTACGACCCGGTACCGTTTCAAAACCAGTCGAGATAGAGACTTCGGGTTTTCATTATATGATAGCTTAGTGTCTCTAGTATTTCGCGACAAAATTTCATGCCACTGGGTGAAAGGGGTCCCCACGAACGAGGGGGCGAAAGAGGGACCCCCCTAAAAAGACGTTGTTCTACCGCTATTGGCTCATCTAACATGAAAGTGGTTGCAGATAGGCACAGAAATGCTGCTTATCATAACAGGCGCTGGCAACGAGCTTCTTAGAAATGTCAACATCGATTACCTTGAATGACCTTGAACTCCCAAAATAAGGGGCTTTAGTAAATTTTTCGCGATTTTGGGCTGCGACACGCATTTCAAGAGTGAATTGCGGCGAAATGGCTGGAGATAGACTAAGACAACCTGCGTATGAAATTTTCAGCAATGAATGTTCAAATGTTAGACTGCATTTTCAGCAGTTTAAGTTCTGACCCTCTAGATTCAAGAGGCCTGCGCACACGGGTGTCAAACCGGGTACCCTTCTAAAAAGTGTTTATTTATCCGCTGTTGTCTTGTCTAGCGTGAAAATGGTTGCAGATAGGCACATATATGCTGCTTATCATAACAAGCGCTGGCGACAAGCTTCTTAGAAATGTCAACATCGATAACCTTGAATGAACTTGAACCCCCAAAAATATTTATTTCAAGTGATTTTTCGGCGATTTGTGGCTGCAAGAGAGTTTGCGATGAAATGGATGAAGACAGAAGATTAATTACGTGCGAACAGGAACTGCCATGGGCTCTTGCGCGTCTCATATGAGCATTAGCTCAGATTTCTTGTTTGATGCAGCACTGAAAGCTGACAATTTTTTTATTTCTTTTTTTTATTTATTGAGCGAGTAAATGCAGTAGCGGATTCAAATGGGAAAGGTGACGGCCGTTCACCCCCTCTTATTGACTGGATGCATCTTAAAACACGTAAAAGTTTAGCATTAATTTAAAATGCATTATTTTTGCATAAATTTTCTTGATCCGCCACTGAGTAAAAGTGATAAGCCTGAATCGACTAAACACGAAAAAACTAAAAACTAAACTAAAAACGAACGGACTTAAGTCTCCAAATTAAATATAGACCAAATTGAATAAGGTAAAGTTTTGCTTTGATTTTAGACCTTTGATTTTAGACTAAAGTCCCAGCGAAACTTCACCGAGTGTAAATTTATGCTTATAGGTGCGCTAGTACATCACCCCTCTATAATGTTCGGGAATGTTTTGGTCCATTTGGTAGCAAATTTTCAACGTTTAGCATTGGCTAGTGAAAAAACTAATAGCAACGCCGGTGTTTATTTTGTACGATGTTGCTAGAAGGCAATTGTTTAGAAATTGATTTATGCTGAATTTTCAATATAATGTAATTGCAGTCGGTTGAAAACCCGTGACATGTGTGTTTATAGCATAAACGTGTGAAAGGATGGAATAAAAGTAGATAGTATAAGACGGTACTCCAGCCAACGGTACTCCGGTGCCGTCGAGTAGCCTATATACGATTCCCCTTAAAAATCGGTAGGCAGTCATGTTAAAAAGTCTATAACTTCAGGGGTCCACTTTTTTCTGCCGCACTCTGTACATACTGGCTAAGTCTTGACGGCACCGGAGTACCATTGCCTGGAGTACCGTCTTGACGGTACCTTAGCCAGTGCCTAGATTGAAATGTCGGTACTCAGCACGTCACAGCTATTTTGATTCGTGAATTATACCACTTATTATGTGTGAATATGACAGGTGACGACTGTGTTCATCTGTAAAGTGACTTTTTTTTCTGTAAGAGCCGCAGTTTCGCAGGAACGCTTAGGTTGTGCGAAAGTGCAAAACAACAACGTATAAATTGGGAAATAAAATGCAATTAGTTGTATTTTGCAGGTCAAGAAAAAAAGAATTAAAGATGTGAAGAGTTACCTTTCAGTATTATGTGACAGTGCAGATTCATGCAATAGATATGGGTAACAACAATCATCGTATGTTGGTTCATAAAAAACGCCCAGTGAATATGGAAGATGTACCAAATGGTCACACATTGCATGATGTGCAAAGTTCAGCGCAGACGTCGACTGATCAGCAAGATTTCGTTCTTCATGGAATCGACTATTTGCCATTGTTTGAGAAACGGAGGGAGCGGCGACGACGACAGAAGTCGACGGTTCCTCGATTTCTGCGCATTGATACAACTCTGTGGACCAGCAGCTATCTTCGGTTTCTCAACCGACTCAACCGGTCGGGCCTATCACCAGAACTGGAGCGGCCGGATGACGACATTTATCCAATCAGCGATGTTACTGCTGCCAGTGGATACTGTGATGGAGAGCACCTGAGAAGCAGATGTGAAAGTCTGCCTCTGCGGCCGGTGGCAGTTGAAACTCCTGACTGTTTCAAGGAAATAGTGTCAGACGAATGGACCAAGTACAGCAGTTATCCGTTTGAGAATTTGGTGCTTTCTGGTGGTGGAAGTAAGGGCTATGCATACATAGGTTCTCTTCAGGTGATTTGTCGTCACATGCATTTGTAAAATTATCGAAACAAAAAATGTCAATTAATGTCAGTGTTTGCATGCTGATGTTTACTCTTGCATTGTATTGGAGATATTTTTACTATAGTGAACAGTGGTGGATCCAAGGGCGTTTGGAGGGGGCGGCTCCCTCCCCCCATTGACTGGATGCATCTTAAAACAAGTGAAAATTTTGCACGAAAATGCATTATTTTGGCATGAAATTTTCAAAAGTTTTCTGGGGCCAGACCCACCCCTCATCATTCCGCCGCCTATTTCAAATTTCTGGATCCACCACTGATAGTGAATGCTCAGCTGCCTGTGTTGCTTGCATCCAGATTTGCAGATAAACACACTTGTATGATACAGACAACAGCTGAGTTGAACATTTTATCTGTGTGCAGTGCACATTGTAGTTTTGTAAAAATGCTGCATTACTACTTTATCTGTTCAAAATTATTATTTGCCACAGTACGACTATATGCATTGCCAAGTGGAATTTTATTCTGGGTATTTTTTAGCAGTACGGATGAGCAAAGTTTGACAGACAAACAACAAAGCTGGGCATTTTCGATGTTCATATTTTGCTTCTGTAGGCACTTGCAGATGCAGAAATCTTGCAGAGAGTAAAGCGGATTGCTGGCAGCAGTGCAGGAGCGATATGTGCCGGTCTGCTGGCCGTCGGCTGCACGCCCCAGGACATTGCCGACGTCTTCAAATGCAACATCAAGTGGCTATTTCACGGTATTCAATATTGTACTGTACTTTCTACATCCATCCTTACTGTGGTGCTGTGATGTCTATAGGTGTGATTTTTTTTCTGTACGGTATGTACAGGGTGTGCCGAAAAAATGACCCAACTTGTTTTTGTTGGAACTTCGTCAAATTTCCACCAAATTTGATAATTTTTGACACACAGATAGCCAAGAAGATGAAATTATGTGAGGTACACTCATTGTCCACCTCACCTAATTTATGTCAGTGTACTACCATTTAAAATGCAGGTGTTCCATATTGTTACATTATGTGGTGATTATCAGTATTAGATTGCTCACCTTTTCATTATCAATTTGACAGAGGGTGTACGTGATTAATTTATTTTGCAGTATTAAATATTTTACGCTGAAAATAGCAGACAACAAAATAGTTGACTTATGAGCTCAAAACACATCTACAGTTGACTCTGCTTATATGCACGGCCTTGGGACCGCAAGCTGACTTGCATGTAAGCGGAGCGAGCATTTAATCGTAGTTAGCTTATAGGACCATTGCAGTCATTTACAACATGCAGTTACAATAGGCAGTCATCCACGCCACAGGAAACAGTCACCTCACGCATCTCTTTCGCGGACATCAGGGGCAGCATGTAGCAGCTGATAATGGTCACTCCAGTAGTGTCAATATACATGCTGCCCGCCCGTCTGTTGTCTTAATCACTCTCATAGACAGCAGGTAGCCTAGCATTATTAACCCGCAAACTGCTGTTTGAAGTTAATTATAATGCTGCATGCTGCTGGGGTGGAGAGATGCACTGTAGCTCACATGATGCGTGGTGCTCACTAGCTCTGACTACCCGCATAATTCTGGGGTTTAGACGTCACCGGCATCCAAGTGAGCGTTAAGTGGCTGACTACATGTGGTCTTATGTGCGCTGTGTCAGCCAAGTTGCTTGTAACCGAAGTAAGTCATGGTGCTGGGGCTGAAAGAGTGTGTGCTTATATTCGAATTGTGCATATATGGCTGGTGCTTATAAGCAAAGTTGACTACCATTGACATAGCATAAACTGAAATGGGACTAGACGCACGTCGTGCATATAGGCGGAGTGTGCTTATAACCGACGTGCATATAAGTGGAGCCGACTGTAATCCATGAATGAGTGCTGAAATATTAATCAGTTAGTTAATGCCACTATTAGCTGTGACATCACATCTAAGCCATTGTGTATATTTTAGGCATAAATTCTAAAAATTTGGAAGCATGTTGTCACACTAACTTATAATTCTGTTAAATAAATCGCATTTTAGTTTATCACGTGCTTAATTCAGTCATTAGAACTTTTACGGGGACAACAACCCAGCATTACACAACAGTTTGGAGCATCTGCATTTTACAAGGTAGTGCGTTGACATAAATTAGGTGACATGGACAGTGAGTGTACCTCGCATAATTTTATCGTCTTGACTATCTGTGTGCCAAAAATTATCAAATTTGTTGGAGATTTGACAAAGTTGTGACAGAAACAAGTTGGGTCATTTTTAGCACACCCTGTATAATGTCTGTATTTTCTGTGTTCTTTGTGAAGTGCTTGTTTTGACATGTTGTCGACTGTTTACTTTCGTGCTGGTTGCGTTTAATATCGAGTCCCTTGTTTTGTTGAGTAGATCAGCCGTGCGCGTGCTTCTGCTGTTTGCCACGTGTCTGTAACAAGTACGGCATCCACCCAGCGCGTCGGTTTCACAGGGTCTATGGTGAACACATCGCGCGCAAGACCGGAAATGCAGACATCACTTTTAAACAGGTGCGTTGTGTCGGGTTCTTCCTAGTAAGCTGCAAAACACGCTTTTGCAGCACCCGGTTTGTCAACTACTGTGCACCCATTCGACAAATGGTCCATCAGCCAGCTGACCAGAAACTGGCCTTTAATGTCTACTTTGTCTCAAAAAAAGTTTATTTGTCATCATGTAGCATCCTTGAGAGTTGACTTTCAAGATCATTTCAGTTAACTGAATTTTTCTGTGATGAATTTGAAATATATTGGCTAGCTTGCACGTACAGATGTTATAATTACTATTGTTTTCATTAACAGGTATTTAATCACACATGCTGATCAGCATATGAGAATGTGAAATTGTGAATAAATATGCAAACATGTTCAGCATACAAATTGGATGTTTTTTTACTTGCTAGGTATCGTAATTTGAATTTTGAAGCTGCTGTTCTGTTTGCCATTGTAAAAGTAAGTGATCAAGTTGTTGCAATGTTGTTTGATGCATGGCTGTTGTCCAGGTGCTGGACACGTTTGGTTGTGAGTTGTGTGTTGTTGTGACTAATTTGAATCGAATGTGCTCGGAGTACTGCAGTCCGTCCCGGAGTCCCGATCTGCCTGTCCGTGATGCTGTCCGCATGTCCATGTCTTTTCCAGGTCCGATTGATGTTTGTGATTCACTCCAGTAGAATTTCACACATCTTAAATCATTGATTCATGATAACTGAAATGTTGCTTTTTTGTTTACTGTTATAGTAATAGTAATAGCCGCGACAATGTTTATGGTGCTGTCATTGTAGCAGTGAACTGCCACTGCGATAGTTCACCCAGTTCATTTGGCCAGAGCAGCACGAGCGCCAGGCGGCTGCCGATCTTTGGACCAGACCAATCTACCTGAACCTCAGATCCACCTGTAGACAGCTACAAGTACTACACTAACCATTGCCATTTATTACTACTCAGCCCAAAAGCCGATACTCATTTTACCATCCCATGGAGGGTAGAAGGCTGAGTTGACCTAGATGGTTGGCTTCTTTCCGAGATGGTTTACCTGCCCGTAGACAGTCACCCATCTAAGTACTAACCAGGCCTGCCGTAAAGTAACTTTATTGATTAGACGAAGCGCATTACCACTACGCCAAGCCACCAACCAGTATATATACTGTGTACTGAGTGCTTCTTTTTTTCAGTTTTCGATTTTGCCGTTGCAAGTGATTGCCTACAGGATTGTCTTTGAAATGACCTGTACTGGGTTTTGTGGGACGTTAAACCCTACTCTCTCACTCACTCACTCATTCACTCACTCACTGTTCACTTTTGTTAGTACTGTTTGGCATTGTGTCCAGTGATTTTTGCTATATTTTGAGTTAGTTAAAAGAATGGAAAAACGTACTCTGTGTGAAATGGAGACTGCTAAGGCTACAGGTCTATAGCTTTGTAGTTAATTAACATATGACAATGACAAGAAGCATGTTGCTTTAAATATTCATTTAAACGTACAAGTTTTTGGTTGGTTGTAGTGGTATTCCGAGCAGTGCGGCGGAATCTGTCAGGCCGAGAGTGTCTCTATGCAGATGGTGGAATACTCGACCAGTATCCCATTTACTGGTTTGATGGTAGACTATGTTTTATCTCTTTTTATTGATGCTTTGTAAACCATTTTTTTAATGGGCAGCTTGTGGATTAGTCTAGCCGTAGTTGCAACAAACGTTTATATACTCTTTAGGTTTTACATGTATTTTATTTTTTTAATGCCTGTGGCAATGTAGTGGCTTTAGGCATTATGTTTTCAGAGTCTTCGTGCGTCTGCGTATGCGTCCTGAACAAACATTGTTAGCATGATATCTTGGGCATTCGTTGACTAAATTTGACCAAATGTCCCTGGAATTTGACCAAACTTTCACCACTGATGGACTTCAGGGCAAGGATGATCGCATCAAATTTTGGTGTCAAGGTTGAGTTGGGGTCAAATATGCCCCAAAATGTACTTTTTCGCCATGTTAGCACAATATTTCAAGTGTTAGCTTTTTGTCACATGTTGGCGGAGGCATAATATTCGACGGTGTCGTAGCAACCATCTAGTTTGAAAATCAGATAGTCATTGTGGAAATGAAGGAGATTTAAAATAATTCTATGGAAAAAATTGAAAAAGAAAAATCTTGTCAGGGAAAATTTCCCGAAAACTTTCCTAAACATTGCATCAACATGCTTTTTAGTATAGCTCACTTAGTACTCTGCCAAATATTTTATGCTGTTTATTGTTGAATGTTGCTTACTTATTTTTTTGTTTCTAATATTTTTATATACGTTGTATTTTTGTTAATATCAGGGTTAGGTGTTCTGCAAGTCATCAGAGAATTGTCAAGGAATTTCATAGTGTCTGGAGAGTGATTACCGCGTTATTAGGAGTATAGATTGTTTGTTATGTTGTGTAAACTCTCAGGCTGTGAATACGAAGTTAATCACAATGTGAATGGAGCTGATAGTTTGTCGGACAAGCTCAACAACAAAACATTAGGATTGTATTTGGTAGGTAGTCATTGGTGATTGACTATCGTAGTTACGTAACTTGTCCGGTTGACATTAGCTGCTTGTATTAGATGGTCTTAGTCTGTCAGTTTTGCTTTCTAATCCAGTTACTGTGGCACCAGTTTCTCTTCAGGAGAAATGTGTGCATTTTTTTACTAACATCGGTGTCATTAAAACTATTGTTTGCAGTTGTGATTTCTGCACCTATCTCTGTACAGTTGCACTGCAGTTACTACTGCATTAGGTTTTTTTGTTTAATCAGCAGTTTTCTTTTCTGAAATTAGTCCAGATTAGGTAGGGTCCCAAAATGCAGATTGGGAATTTTAAAGGTTGTTGCAGCCGCATTTTTTGGACTTTTACATTGTCGAAACTCTACAGAGAAGAATTATAATTGCTGACCTTAACTTACCTCCGGGGTGGGCAGGCTCTTACACCTGCCCAGCGCTTAGGTCGTATTAGTTCGGCCCAATGCATGTCCCCGAATGTAACCATAAGGTTACGGGTAACGGCTATAAAGCCGTAGACGGCTGTGAAGCCGTAAATAGATGCAATAACCAGCACAAAAACACTGGTAATGTGTAGCAAATCTGCTGTCACGCTGACATCATAATGAACATGCATTTAGCTACAGCTTCTGAATGGCAGTTCTACCTGTTTGGCCCATCACTTTGATAACTAAGCTGCAGCTGCTATAATAGATGGTTTAGATTGTGCTGAAACTGGGGAAAACTGCTTTAGGAAATGACTGGGTTTTTTTGTTTCAAATTTATTTTTTTGTTGATTTGCTGAAACTTGTTTTAGAAATGTTTCGGTTTTGGCTGTGATGGTGAGTAGTATTCTGGCTGAATTTCAGGTGTCTGAGAAGGCTTTGGACTATAAGATCTGGCAGACTTTGTTCGGCAGAGAAATCCCATACAAACCGACTTATCTGCCAAACACTAAACTAGCACGGTTGGTACTTGTCTGCTGTGATGCGTACTGACATTATCCGTTTTCTTAAATTATAGACGGAAATATCAAAGACTGTTTGCGGCTGATTTCTATACGAAAAAAACTGTTGTAGGAAAGCAAAGAAATATGTCACAAACTAAATGGAGGATTGGAGGTGTTTGAAGTGTGGTGTTTGACAGAATGTTTGGATTGTCACAGAGACAAGGTCACACTGGTGACTCAATACTAAATGAATTAAATGTTTGTTTATCAGTTTTTAGCTACAGCATGTTAGGTTATAAACTGTGCAGTTGTAAATGCATGTATTGTATAGTAGTGTGAAAATAAGAAGAACGGCTTTTTTAGTGTCTGTATAATGTGGAGATGATCGGGTACTAATAATGGAGTCAATGCAATGCAGGGCTCGGCTGGATCGAGAATTGTCGAACCGAAAGCGAGAAAACAAACAGTTCAGCAAAAGAGAGGTATACAAATGACTGCTGAAATGTGACGTTTCATTTACACTAGAAAAGTTCCCGCCTACGGCTGGCAGGATCTTTAAGTGACCGTCATTCGCCAGATGGCACCGTGAAGCACTACATGCTGCGCTAAGCACTATGGCAACTCAACCGCCCTTAGGGAGGGAGGGAGGTTTGGGCGCACGTACCTAAGGCCTAAGGAATTGTGATCTGCAGTCATGCAACACAGAAGGAGCCAAAGGGGAATGGCAGACAGACAAACAAACTCTCCACACACTATAGGAAGATTTAGTACAATTGTATAAGTTCTTGTGTCTTTATTTTTTTCATTTATTTTAACTAGTTTTTATTATTTTTTTTGCTTTTCTTGGCAGTATTTCTGATCTTGGTGTCTCAGAGAGCAATACTGTTGTTAGCATAAGTCACTGTGTAGTTTGTCAGTGTTGTCATGACTAATGATCTGTTACTGTCAGTACGTGGACGAGCTCCGAGCCAGCAGTGCAATGTGGGATCACTACGAGATCGCAAACAAGAGTCACGTTGACATCACCAACGTTGGCGAATACTTCATTACGGCAATCGAAACTTTGCTCGTCTCACAGCGCCGAATGCATGTCAAGGTGAGGAGCTCTTGATCACTGTTCTTGCTTGAATAACCAGCGACAATGATGTTTATGGTCCTTTCATCATGGCACCGTCATTGTGATAGTTCAGCCGGTTCATTCAAGAACCAGAAATTGACACATCTGATATTGAGTCTCCCAGGAAGGCTTGTACTGTCTGGAGGATAACAGGGAAGATTATTAGAACTACCATTATGTTAGTTACATATGCACGCATATAATGAAGTTCTTACAATTTTAGGTTGACCTCATTTTTGTATTTTTGTGTTTTGTGTTTCTGTAAAGGTTAAACTTTCTGTTTATGGTAAAGTTTAAACTTGCTGTTCCATTATTGTGTTTGTGTGCATTCTGCCTGAAAAGGCCGTACCCGAAATGACCTATACTGTGTCGGGTGGGACGTTAAACCCTACTCACTCACTCACGCTCGTACTTTTCTAGCACAGTTGGTATCTGGCTACTGTTCTCGGCTAAATTCTTCCAAACGCCGAGTGAACCCAGCAGTTCCTGACAACTGCCCAGATTGTAACACGGCACCTCGGACACACCAGACCGACCTGACACCCATGGACCTTTGGCAGCGACTCGCTGAGTTCCTCAGCACCTGGCCTGAGCAAGATGAAGAGCAGGCTACTACTACTACAACAACAACAACATCAACCCGATTCATTTGATGAATGCAGCATGAGCGCTGGGTGGCCAGTGACCTTTGGACCAAGCCGATCATCCACACATCTTCTTAAACTGGCTAATTCATTGTTACTGTTTAGTAATTCTGAGCATGAAAGCTCATTTTACCATTTTACAAAGGGTAGGAGGCTGAGTCGACCTGGTTGGCTCTCTCATACTTGAATTACATTTTCATTTTTTCATATCATTTGTGACAGATCAAGCAAGCTGAAACTCGGTAGTGCTTTAAATCATAAACGTTATTGTAGTCGCTACTATTTTCAGACAAGAATGGATTATTGAGTCTTGTCCTTGAGAGCACCTCGTAGCAGTTTTCTCTTTAAAAACTAAAACTGTGTGTTTTTAAATTAAATTAAAAAGTCAGTTTTGGGGTTTTTTTGCAACTTCTGCTGTGTTTTGCAGCCGAGTGACGTGAAGCGAACGGTGGCTATTAACTGCGGATACATCGGCACCAATGACTATGAGATTGAACCCGGTGACAGAGAGTTCATGATTAGGGTAAGATGGCTCACTGCACAGTTGGCTCTTAGGCTGTGATCACAAACGGTGACATTTCGTCATTGGTCATTATGTTTATTTTATTACTCACTTTTATAGCTTCTGTTATCTCCACCAAGTTGAACGTAGATGAAATAACCACAGTTTGATTGAATACTGGAATTCATACTTCATAAAATTTGTGTACGTTCGTTAATTTTTAGCAGCGTTAATTTTTTAATTGCAGTCAGTTCTTTACCGTGTCAAAATAACGTGTTAATTTGTCAGCACTAGCAAAATGTGAGTCATTTGTTGCTATTATGTGATGTTGTGTATTAATTGCAGCAAGGATACGAATGCACGAGACGATTCTTGACAGAGTTAATCACGTCACCGTCAGACGAAAGTCGACAACCAGACAAGCCTCATGATAATTGTCATACTGAGGCCGATCATGAACACATTGCCCAGAATTATATGCAGGGTACTGCAAACCAAACCGTCCATGAGTTCAGTGTTACGAAGCTTGGCAAATTGTGCATGTCGTGTAACGGACTGGCGAATTCAGTTCGAACGACGCCGGCTTTTGTTGACTGCGCACCCGGTGATGATGACAGTGTGCCCTGGTGCACTGCTCCATGGCGCACTGAAGGCACTGGTGCCGCTGGCCTCGATTCGAGCTACAGCGAAGCTTCTGTACTGGAAACACAAGTCTGACGTCATTCCACATTGTGCCAATGTTCGTTGTGCTCTGGTGAATAACCTCGTACTGTTTCGTTTGAATTATCTTCATTGGCGTCATTTCAGTAAATCATCGGGGTCTCCGTCTATGTAACGTATTGTTTTTGCAGCAGTAACACTGTTTCAAAGGTACAATTTACAGGGAAAAAACTAAAATCATGTATTCTTGGGGGTCCATAGACCCCTCTAGCCTCCCCCACCCCAAATGATGCCCCTGATTATCTCGTATTGTTTTCATTATTTCAATGCAAGCTGTTGTCGAAAACAGGTGTTTTATGATAATTTCCAATTGTTTCTTGCTACTGAACATTGTTTGTGATTGCATACATGTAACTAGCTTTCAGATTAGCAACTGGTCTTTTTTTTACTTTTTTTAGCTTGTAGTATAGCATTGATGCTCAGTTATAGCTTGTCATTGTGTACTTTTATCATTACCAGCAATGCAACTTTGCCGGTTTTGTGTATAGTTTGTTTCGCCTGGGCCCATCTCTACAGTAAGTTATGCTGATCAACCCCCATCGTGTTAAATGTCTGGTTGTCAACTGTTTTCTAGGTTTGTTTGATGTTGTGATCAGTGGGTAAACTTGTGTTTGGAAGTACACCGTGTCCGGAAAAAAACATCCGGAACATTATCAATTGTAACGTGAAGAAAAATTGTCAGATGTTAATAATTTTTAATACCAATTTTTCTGACACAACTGGCCAACAAATGATTGTCCAATTTTTCACTGCACCCATTGTCTGTTTCCGCACTGCCTGGGGAAACGAAATTGATGAGACATTCAATGAGGTGGGAAATAAAACGATCATTTAATGGCAAGTAGTGTCAATAATGTTTGCACTAAAAGTTATCAACAGTTGTCAATTTTTTAGTCACAATTGATAATGTTGGGGATGCCTTTTGACATATTTTTTTGTTAATTTCAGCTCATATTTTGTTGGTTCTGTTTTCCCCGAAAAGTGCAGAAGCAGCATTGGGTAAGGTGGAATATTGAACAGCTATTTGATGGCCAGTTGTGCCAGAATTATTCATACCCAAACTTATTAAAATGGGATATCTCTTTTTCAAGTGACAATCAATAATGTTTGGGATGTTTTTTCCAGACACTGTGTATATGTGGGTAGTGTATGTTACTGGCATGTTGTTGTGCAAACCCAAATTGTTTCAGTTAGATATACTGAGCTTTTAGTATAAAGTAGACAGAACTAGACATGTAAGGAAGTTTACCAGTGTCAAAACATTGTGGTATTAAGTTAACCATGGCTTTGAATTAGAGCTGTCGAAGCGTTAATTTTTAAAATACATTAATGCACTGCATTAATTTTTTAAATGCATTCATAAACACGTTATTAATGCATCCAGGCCCATCGAGAAGGAGAGTAGGGGGTAAGTTAACCCGGGTCCCGCAACGTTTGGGGGCTCCGCCTGTAGAATATAGAAAGTAAAAAACACATTCTTAATGTATAATCAACAATAACTGCCATCATAGCTAGCATAGAAATCTATTAGTCATCAAAATATTATTTATTTACACTAGTGATAGAACGGCAACTGCAGTTTAGTTACTTGAATTCATTCAATTGTCAAATAACCGCAGTCTAATTTTTTAGGAGTCAAATTGGCTGATGTCATTTAGGGTTTAATCTGGGTCACTGTTGATGGTATTTTTTACATTAGCGGTGCAGGCGTTGGCATTGTTCATCTTGAATTGTCCTGTCCTAACAGATCTAGGAATTTCTATTGTAATTTTATTTCTAATGGTGATCAAGCTTGTTTTCAGTGTATTTGGTTATGGTAGTATCGACTTTTAAAATGTTTAACAGACCGACGATCGTTATTGTGGCAGACTTGTATTTAATCTAGTTTTCAGATGTATTTTTGTATCGTGCTTTGCTGCTGAATTGTGGCCAAATAATGTGCCGCCGAAGTCATATCGGGCATTTGCTGCTTCGTCATTACTTCTGCAGGTCATATCTGTCACTAGCCGATGGCATCAAAACCTAGATTTGTATTATGCTTTCATAGTCAAGCCGTTATAATTAGCTTAGTGCTGAACACCATATCGCCTTGAGTGTATACTTGCATAGAGTTTTGTGCTGACTAAAACTAACATCTGTGAGCTATTTTATACTATGGACTGCCTGCCATCCATAGCCTGCTGGTATCAAGAAATGGTGTAGGAAGCATTGTTTTTGAAATGATATAATTATGTATCAAATGTGATGGTTTACTTATCACTGATTCGTAATGATGCCTTCGCAGTTGTACTTTATTCAACTGTATTAGTCTTTTCCTATTAGTTGGTTTAACAAAATACTGTGGTTGCAGTAAAATTTTATGTCGATTATGGTAGCTGGTATTGTAAGATAGTATTTGTGTGAAGAATCTCTGTTGTTTTTTAACGTACTGACAGCTATTGGCACTGGCAGCTGCTGGTGGTGGTTAATAAAGGCAATGAGCTGTGATATATTGTAAACAGTGTTGTTACAGTGTTGAATTTTGTACAGCTGTCCATCGTTATTTCCACTGCATGATGTGTGGTCGGCTCATGTTAGTGTGTAATGCTTGTCCAGTGAATTACTTGTTGATTCTTGTTTTGTGCTGTTACTGAAAGGCTCATTCTCATGCTTCCCACATCTTCTGAAATTACTGGAATTTGGAGCTTGTTTTTAAGTGTTCTAAGGTAAGCAGATTCGTCCTGAGAGTCTAGGAAAATGCAGCAGGATCCCTTGCAAAAAGACTCAAACTCCACTATAATTTTATTCACAGGCAGGGTATGCAGCAACGGTGTTATATGCTCCAGGCAGTGGCGATCTTGCCTTTATGAGACTTGAAATTGTTATTCTCTCTGTTTAAAGAATTTCCAATTTTGTAAGTTTTCAAGACCTAATTCTTGTGCACTTTCATTGTACTTGCTGGATCAAGTGATTGTAAAATGTCCAAAATCTTGAGAGTTTTGAGTGTACTGGGACAAATATGCAGAGTGGCAGGCCTCAGTGTTTTATTGACTTGGCTTAAAAGGAAGAAACTTCTCGTCCATCTGTTTGCAGAGACTGATTGAATTGTGCGAGTTTTGTGTGCAACGGAATAATATCTGTCGGAGACGCCTGCTGTAGCATTGTATGTACACTGTGGGCCAATAAAAAACGTGGCACTTTACTTTTGTTTACATATTCGCCAATTATTGACAGATTTTCAAAATTCTTTCACTGGCAAACTCTGCAGACAATTTGCATTAATGTGATCGTTATATATCCCACCACACCGTAAAGCATCTCTACACTACCTTGTGAAATATAAATGTAAGAAAAAACTAATGATAATAACAAAAATTTATTTAAGTGAAAAAAACACTTCAGACCAACATTGCGGTGAATGATCCATATGACACTAAGCTGTGTTAGACCCATGCAGTTTAGTGTCATACATATCATTTACTGCAATGCTTGTCTGAAGTGTTCTTTGAAAATTTTATCAAAATGTTTGTTTGTTATTATCACTAAATATGCATATTTCAATTATATTTCACAAGGTAGTGTAGACACGCATTTATGGTGTGGTGGGATCTATGATAATCACGTTATCGCAAATTGTCTGCAGAGTGTGCCAGTGAAAGAATTTTGAAAATTGGTCAATAATTTGTGAAGATATGGACAAAAGTAAAGTGGCACGTTTTTTTTGGGCCCACCTTGTATAATAATGTCTGCTGTAGATGCCTGCTGTATGTGTAGTGAACAGTAGCTGGTTTTGCTGATGTTCACAAGTGGCCTAACTACATTCTGTTTATTATGTTTCACCGTGTGACAATGCAGCATTCAGTTGCCATTTGTTAGTTCACATTTCGACCTCATTCTGTTAAGGCGTGTTCATAGTGACAGAAGTGAGCTGAACTGTGCTCACATATTTTAGTCCGGTCCAGTTCTTTTCTGTTGCTATGTAGTTTGTACACGCGTTTAGTTTGTTAAGTTATCATGTTACTAGCCTACTAACACTGCAATGAAGCTGCATTGCTTTGGCAAAGATTAACCGATATAACGCACAGTGGTGACAGCAGTGAGTTAAAAACTTCTCAGCACATCTGAAACAAACTAACGTCAACTTTGAACAGTTTAAGCTGCTGCTGAAGACATTTTTGTTCGGGTGCTGAGATCGCGGCGCATGGTGGCTAACTGTTAAATTGCGCTTACTTACTTACTAACGATTGATTGTTGTTACGAATCAGGTCCACATCATTTTACATCGTCAGAGAGTGAGGATTGTAAATCAAGTTTTTTTCTGATGATGCCATGGGCCACTAACATGATGCTTTTTCCATCACTGCATTCTTTGCAGTTCGCACTTTCCTTGTTGCAGTGTCAGTTATCATGTGGTCAAGCTAATCCTAGAATCTCTGGCAGTGTTAATGTTATCGTGCTTCCGCAGCTCAGGTTGAGTTGCTGCATTTGTGAGTTTAGATTATTAATTTATCATTGTGAACGTTGTGTGCATATCGGTGGTACATGCATATGCATGAATCGCTATGAAGAATCAAATCTGTTACTGATGTGTGAAACTTAATACATCAGTTGCTCGGTTTAACATCTTTTGCCCCATCAGTTTCGGTTTTTTCCGCTTTTATAGTGCAGTAAGTAAGTAAGTAGGTAATTTATGTAGCGTGTTAACTGTAACAACCTCAAACGCATTTGTAATAGTCATAACCGACGTTAAATAACACATGTAGGAAATTATTGTTAACTGTTTTTAACTGTGGATTTGTCGATAAGTGATTTAGTAATAGATTATTGCGTGTTTATATGACAAGTATTATTGTGTGAGAGAGTAGGAAAGCGCAGTTATAATAAAGTGGAATATATCATCTTAGCTGTTTCGTCCGTATCTCTTTACATGTTTCAGTATTTTGCTAGTAAAACTATGTTATCTTTGCTTTTTGTCTGTCCAATGCAATGCATAGCATTGGACAGAGTATAAAATCACCTTTGTGTCCATGTGTCCGTGCGTTCTATATTTCTTAAGCTATCTTTTTTCCACCTTCCTTCCCCCTTCCCTTTTCCCTTCCCCTTCTCCTTTTCCTTCTCCTTCCCCTTCCTTTCTCTTTTTCCATTCTTCCGTCTTTTTTTCTGTGTTTAGGTCGGTGCGTCCAATATTTGAGGTGCCATAGAGGTGCCAGATGGACGCATGGTCACCATGGACCATGGATAGGAAGTCGACCCCCGGGAGTCGAATGGTCACGTGACCGATGACGTCACGTGACCCCAAAAGGTCAAACTCGTGACCCCATTATCTTTGAGGCGCCATATCTCCATAACGGTGCAAGATGAATGCATGATGACGATGGACCTTTTATAGTAAAGCGCTGGTGACAAATCGAGTGGTCTCGTGACTTACAGTGTTTATTGTTTAGTTAAAATAATAGAGAAGGATAAAAGGATCATTGCTGCTGTTGAATTTGAAATTAAACTGTTTGTTTTTTTCTACCAGTCTAAACAGCTCATTGATTATATTTATACAGACATATAATGTAAACTATCGAAATGCATTGGACAGACTTCGTGCTCGTGTGAACATTGTCTTGTGCTAAATGTGCAATTAGTGGCAAAATGGCGATGGGGTCGGGATAGCATTGAGGTATTTCAAGCCAACCACAGTGCCTGAAACATTGTGTAGTTTTGGACCGTGAAATGTCGAGTTGCCTTGAATATCTGGCTGCGTTTGTTAACTGACCGTCTACACTGTGTCTCAAAAAACATCCCCGGCATTTTCGATTGTCACTTGAAAACCAGTTATCAGATTTTGATAATTTTTGGTACTAATATTCCGGACACAACTTGCTATCAAATGACCATTCAGTTCCCCACCTCACCCACTGTCCACTTCTGCACTATTTATGGAAATCAGATCAAGCAAAATATAGCTTGAAATACACAGAAAACCTGAAAAAACATCTCTGACTTAATCGACTGTAACTCGAAGAAAGACTGGCAGATTTTAATAATTTTTGGCAAAAATACTTCTAATACAACTGGCTATTAAATAAGTGTTTTAGTTTCCACCTCACCCAACGTCTGCTTTTGCACTGCCTGTCAATAAATTTTATCTATCCAAATCTGTTAACCCCAACAGCCGGTTTATTACAAAATTTGACTGTCATGCAGCAGTGTCAACCAGATAACGTTAAGGAATGTTTATGAACTCATGTTGCGACTGGTAAAGCCTGGATTGGTCTAACGAGAACATTGTCGATACTGCTGTCAATGAATAGAGAAAGCATCTCCATGCTTATGTTCGCACAATGGGCCGGCATTTCAAGCAATTTTTACTGTAGGCAGTTGAAAAATAAACAACTGGATATAATGTCAGCCAAAAAAAGTCAGAAATGTGAATAAAATGTGTTTTTATGTGTTATGTTCATTAAGTAATCATACCGCATTGGATAAAAAAAGTAATATTTTGTTGGTTCTGTTTTCCCCGGGTAGTGCAGAAACAGACATTAAGCGAGATGGGAAAATGAATAGTCATTTGATGGCCAGTTGTCTCAGGAATATTCATACCAAAAATTATTAAAATCTGTTAATCCTTGTTAAAGTTACACTCGAAAATGTTGGGAATGTTTTTTTGAGACACAGTGTACTGTTGACATCACTGGTGATACTTTGCTATTAGAATGCTGTCATTGCGATGACGTATATTTTATAGTGAGTGAATTGATCTGTTATATTTGATGATTGCTGTTAAAAGTGGCTGGTTTGTGAAGTGGTTTTCCTCTGAGCCTTCTAGTAGTTCATTAAATTACCATGCGGTCCTCTCTGTCCGTTCATCCTTCTTTCCTAACCCAGTCCCTAGCTTAACAGTAATATACAAGTAATTTGAGAAAAGCTCGCGTGACGCGCGATGGCAGCGGTCCTACCACTTTGGCAATCAAGCAATCAAGGTCTATACAGCAATAAGATACTAATGCATCTTGAAAGAGTACTCAAATATGAGGCCTCCATATGGAAGACTCCTTGAATTAGAAAGATCGAAACTTAAATTCTTAAAAAATGTACGTTCTATGCTTAAAAATGTCATACGCAGGTTGTCCAGGTCCATCTCTAGCCATTTCGGCGCAATTCACACTTAAAATGTGTGTCGCAGCTATAAATCGCAAAAAAATCACTGAAAACCTCTATCTTGTGGGTTCAAGGTCATTCAAGGTCATCAACGTTAGCACCAATAAAAAGCTTGTCACTATTGCTTGTTACGATAAGCAGATGTATGTACTTATCTGCAATCGTTTTTACGCTACACGAGTTAAAACCGTAAAATAACCACTTTTTAGGGTAGGGGTAGCGGTCTTTGACGCCTGCCTGCGCCGGCCTCCTTAAACCTAGGGGATCGGTACTTGGACTGCTCATATTTATGTTTAATGCTGAAAATTTCATACGATGCACGATCTTTAAACTTGTGAAGAAGTTTTAGGGGTTAAATGTCAAGGTCAAGCAGAGCCGAACGCTTTTCTGCAATTACATGGAGGATCGCTTATTGAGTTAGCGATCGTGACTACTATAACATGTTTAGTTTAGTTGAAGTGTTTAGAAATTTGCTAGTTTTGTAATTTTTTGCATATCACAGTCAGTCAGTGTACGTGTAATTGTGTTTTATAGGCTGATGTTGTTCGTGCGAAATTTTGTACTTCGATAACATTCTTACAGTGTTGCTGCCATTTGGACATGTCGATGCAATACTTCTGCCATGACACGTTTATATTTTCGGTATGATGTTTGCCAGTGGCGTCGTGGAAGCGGGAGGGGCAAGAATTAATTGCCCCCCAAATGCCTGTTTTGGAAAATCATCTTCCAAAGATGCAACGCAGTGTATGTGGGACTGAAAATCCCACATTTTGGTGGAATTAAGGGGGAGGGGTGGCTGGGCGAAATGGAACTGTCTTCTGGCCGAAATTTGTAGGTATCTGTCGCAAAATTGCAACATCCCGGCAGATCCTGTCTCCCCTTGCTCTCTTCCCCGCGACGCCACTGTTGTATGCTTTTACCCTTGCCCTGCATACGTTATCAGTGTATGCGATTTGCACTGCTCTCAATAACTGGCTACTGTGTACTGATCCATAGCATGTTACGCGTATTTATACGATACCGAAAGTGCTTTTCCGGTTGCAGTAGCAAGAAAATAAAAGATTGCGCATGACTAGCACAATGACGTTCGTTGTATGAATTTCGTAATTTTGCTGTTTCGTCCAAAAAGCAGTTTTGCACTGCAGTCAGTTATGACATGAAGAATACAATGGTGTAGGGGGCTTATACACTGTCTCAAAAACATCCCCAACATTTTTGACCGTAAGTTGAAAACCAATGACCAGATTCTAATAATTTTTGGTACGAATATTCCTGACACAACTTGCCATCAAATGACCATTCAGTTTTCTACCTCACCCAGTGTATGCTTCTGCACTACCCAGGGAAAGCAGATGAAGCAAAATATGCGTTGAAATAAACAGAAAACCTGAAAAAACATCCCCGACATTATCGATGGTAACTTGAAGAAAGATTAGCAGATTTTAATAATTTTTGGCAGAAGTATTTCTGACACAACTGGCTACTAAATAAGTGTTTTAGTTTCCACCTCACCCAACGTCTGTTTTTGCACTACCTGGGGAAAGCAGACCAAGCATAATAAGTGTTAAAACGAATGAAAAAACGTCGATAAAATCCATCTATTCTAATCCGTGGGCCCCAACAGGTGGTCTATTACAAGTTTTAACTGTCATGCAGCAGTGTGTCTACCAGATGAAGTTTAAGAATGTTTGCAAAGTCAAGAAGCGACTGGTAAAGCCTGGATTGGTCTGGAGCAGAACATTATCGATACTGCTGTCAATTAATGGAGAAAGCGTCTCCTTGCCTGTGTTCGCATAGTGGGCCAACACTTTAAGCAATTTTACTGCAGGCAGTTGAAAAATGAACAACTGGATGAAATGTCAGCCAAAGTGTCAGAAATGTGAACAAAATGTGTTTTTACGAGTTATGTTAATTAAGCAATCATATCGCATTGGATAAAAAAGTGATATTTCGCTGGTTTTTTCCCCAGGTAGTGCAGAAACAAACGTTGGGTGAGGTGGGAAACTAAATGGTCTTTTGATGACAAGTTGTGTCAGGAATAGGCCTATTCGTACCAAAAATTGTCAAAATCTGGTAATGTCGGGGATGTTTTTTGAGACAGTGTATAATATATGATGCGGTTTATGGCCATTCCGGGTCGTAATTTTGTGTCTGGTCTTCTTTAAGTAAGTAAGTAAAGTAATTTATATAACGCGCTAACTGTAACAACCTCGTACGCGCTCGATGTCCTAGTAGAACGTGAACCCTAGCTGTTGCTAGGAATGACGCGCTACGACCTATAAGTTCCTGTTGCTGTACTGACTTTCAAGGTCATCCAAGGTCGATGATTTTTATCACATCTGAAAGGGCGTATGCGATTTCCTATTAGTGATGAGTAGCAACCTTGGCCCTATCTCGCACCGTTTAGCCACAATACGTCCGTTATATACAGACGGACGGACACTCGTGCCGTAGACACTTGCAGCGTACACTAAGACCTACATAAAGAAAATCTTTACAGTAAAAAAGACTATTTTTAGCTTTGATTGAGTAGCAACCTTGGCCCTATCTTGCACCGTTTAGCCACAATACGTCCGTTATATACAGACGGACGGACAAACGACAACGCGTGCCGTAGACACTTGCAGCGTATCTCTGGCGCGTCATAAATGTTTTAGATGGCGTCTGAAAGTAGGTAAACAGTGTGAGCCGCAACCAAGAATGTTTGGAAGAACGCTGTTTGTACACTAAGACCTACATAAAGAAAATCTTTACAGTAAAAAAGACTATTTTTTAGCTTTGATTCCAACTCTCTCTGTTACTTCGCGTGCATTGTCTTGGACGTGGATGGTAAGCGCGATGAGCGAAGAAGACAAGTCGAAAATGACTCTATTACTTCTGCTGCTACTTCTGCTTGCAGCAGCCGCTGCAGCTATCTAGAACCAATCGTTGCCGCTGTCATCACTCGCTTACCGACCATTCCATCATATAGCATTTTATAAATAGCACGAAGCTAGGTCAACTTAGCCTTCCATCCCTCCGGGGTAGGCAAATCGAGTACCGGCCTATCTGGCTGGGATTAAGACGGGGTGCGTTCAACTGTGTCGGGTGGCAGGTAACGTGTGATCACATACGGCAGCTGACGCTCCGTAGCTCTGAGATGGGCGTCCCATTAAGGGCTATATCATTACCTTTAACCTTTAACGTTTAGTCAACGATTAACGACATTTCGCCCGGTGACGCCGCAAAACGATTTTTGCTCTCACTTGATGCGCTTCTTTGGTTAATGTATGATCTCTACTTTCTCATGTGTGCATATATTGTGGCTAAACCGTACGTACCGACATACGGTTTAGCCACAATATGCACACACGAAAAAAGTAGAAATCGTAAAGTAACCGAAGTTGCAGCATTTGTTTACGTTGTCTGTGGCACTATGTGTACAAAATTGTGTAGCAAACGAACCGCGTTTGACAAAGTTATACTAACAAACTAAAAATACCGATGAACCCAAGTTCGCGAGCCCGAACATGGCCTCCGTCAGTTCTTTAAGAGGTCTGTGGATCGGGGCTAATCATTTCCAAAACTGTTTGATATTTCGATTTACGCAAAGCGTGTATGTTCCACTTTTACGCGCCACCGTGTACAGTACAGTGCAAAAATGCATTCGAATGACATTAGCTAGCAGTATATAGCCAATGTACTGCGCATAAAAACTAAAAAAATAAATTTTATATGAATACCGCTCAAGCGCACAACGGCACGAACGAACAAATTACTGAATTGATGATGAAGTTTTTTGGTCTTTTCCTTTTATTCACTTGGAAAATACGGACATATTTTTTAAACAATCAAAACTAAAAATTTGCTTGCGTTGCAATTTTGTTTGTTACAGCAAAGCAGCTTTGAGCAGTTTTTGCGAGTTTTTACGTTTGTTGTATTTTTAGGCCTATATGTCCCTACGTACGTGTATGCGATCGTGCAAGTTTTTTTATAACCTTTTCGGTCTTCCCGACAAGATGCTATGCGACGTCTTAGCTGATCGTCCTCTCGGCATCTCGTCGTATTGCGTCGACGTGAATTATTCTGCAACGATGTTTTTCTGCAGGCGATAATAACTGGGCCACGGTGGTATTTTCATTACGACAGATATTATTTATACGCTTGTCGGTTTCATCGCATAATAGAGATTACACATGCTTGCTTGCAGCAAGACAGACAAAGCAACTGGGGTTCGCGGTAGCTGGAACCTAGGGCCGACTACTAGGTCTACTAATAACACCTGTGGTTTATGAACGCGCCGCTGCAGCAACAGCTGCTGCTCTAGGCTATGCCATGAAGACAACAGGGTAATGCAGTGCGAATGCACGATACAGCTTAGGCCAGATAATATGCATGAGACTGCATTGCAGATAGCGTTGGCTTTGGTTTAATGTCGACATCGTGACTGTCGCTGTTGGTTGATATTATGGTAATTAGCTAAAATAATCTACGAATTAAGTTGAAGGGCTGTCTGTTTAATTGTCCGTCGTTTGTCGTTAGCATGGGCATGGCTGCCTCGGTGAGCCTTCACTCGCACAGCTCTGCCGGACACAGTCAGTATAGCCTATCTTGCATTCAATTACTTTGCTAGTTAAGAGTTACTACCTAGTAGGGCCTATTATAACAACACGATTTGTAAATAGTTTTACAATACTGCATTTATTAGGCTACTACCGGTACTTACTGTATATCGTGCTGACATTTCAATTTTCGCGGTGACTATTTGACTGGCAACCGGCCAAATAGCCTGTAGCCTATTTGCCCGGCTATTTGGCCGGACAAAACGAAAAATCGCAGTTATCACCTAGCGAATGACATTATAGATAGTGTACGTGCTAATGACTAGAATTTGCGTTAATATTATGGTGTAGTGTTTAGGGCTTGGGATTAGGGTTAGGGATAGGGTTTGGGTTCGGGTTAGTGTTTTTAAAGATGTATAGGAACAATAGTGAACACCATTATTAATCTAGAGTATGGGTGGTATATTAGAGGTTGCTGCAGGTAATATGGCAAATACTTGCCAAGCGGTATCCTGTGATAGTGCTAGCTTGAGGAGCTGCTTGGCCGGACTGTCGACCCGTGAGGCTTCGGCTGAGGTTGGGCAGTTGCTCCGGTGCCGCCGTGTCCGAACGGTCTTAGCCCGTACTTATGACCACCATTTTTCTGCTCGTACGTACCAGCTAAGGCTGTTCAAGGCGGTGACCGGTCAAATATCCGGCCATCACAAAAACGGATGTTCGACCGGTCATGACCAGGCTCGTTTGAACGGTGACAAAATTTGACCGGTCATATAGCCTATAGGATATTTGACCGGCTGGAGGTCAAATATCCTGTGCCTTGAATGTTTGCAGTATTAGCTATTATTTTTAAAGTTCTTAAATGTTTTTTACCTTAGGTTTCAATTTTATTATTCGTTTGTTAGTTTTTTTATTGGATATTATTATAATAGTTATGTCTATGGCGCCCCTGTGCCACGGTCCACGGATGAGGGGCGCTTTGGGAAAGGAAAGTTTATGCAAAAGAAACTGTTCATTTTATGTAGGCCTATCACGTAAGGGTGACATTGTGACTGGTTAAAGATATAAAACTGCAAACAGGGCCTAGGTCTTTTCACTGTTACAGAATAATTGCAACCCAGCGATGGCACATTGAATAAAGTTCGTCCGACAATGCGTAACGGTGATGCATGATGTTACAGATTACGGAGAAGGGGACGGGGAGACGAACCTGGTAAGGTGTAAACCGCAAGGCATCGACGAGCTCGTTCGAGTCACGAATTTCACCCGCAAAGAACTGCAGACCATGTACAGAGGCTTCAAACAGGTTCTAAGCGATGCGCCACATTTTCTATATACAGCACATTTCACGACACGTCGTTGAGGCTATACGGTCAGAAGAGACCGAAGTGGACATAAAACATAGCATGTAATGAAGAGAGGGATACAGTCTGTTTTAAACGAGTTTGTTTGAAAATTTAATGCCAAAGCTGTCAGCAAGTAGGGCCGGGGTTCGTCGAGAAATATTTACTAAGTTGTTCGGTTTAAAACGAAGTAATTCCGGGCGAGCAATTTTAGGCGTTCAAAAAATTGAACATAACGATTTTTGGACCAGCTTGAGGCTATAGGCCAAACCCAAGCGATAGGCAGGAAAAACGTCATTATATTCTCAGTAGCCTACTCAGTTAGACCGAGTAAGTACTGTGTTTTAAAATGCTTTTATGCTATGCAGGAATGTCCGTTCGGAATTGTTGACGAAGACACATTCAAGCGCATCTATGCCCAGTTTTTTCCTCAAGGAGGTTAGTTAGCGTCACTTGTTCATGAGTGCACTTTTCTCTTGGCTACATAGTGAGACATGTAACGGTGCGTTGTTGTGAGTTGAATTCTCTCTGCTCTTTAGCGCGCAATTTTAATGATATGAATGCAAAGCAAGTTACAGTGCAGAATGTTAATATGTTTATCACCGTGCTTAGCTTTCATTTTTAGGAGCGCCTAAAAATCCGCGGAAGCCTGACGGCAAGGTAGGCCTATATAAATGTGCATTTGTATTTGTATGAAAGCAAATGCCGCCGTAGACAATGATAACAGCTGCAGCAGTTCAATATTTGCTTCCATGCATTAGGAGGAGCCAATGGCGGTTTTAGGCCGGGGCCGGTAAGGCACAGCCCTCCAGTTTTGCTCCAGCCCCCTCCCCCCAGTTTCGTGGCCACCCATAATTTTTTTGCAATAATAGCACAAACATCTGATTTATTTGCGTTTCCAAATTTTAGAAAAGTGGACAAATTTGCGATTTTCATTGAATGTCTGAAAACCAAAAGTGCTTCAGCTTCAGGGGAACGTCGCCCCCTTGACCAGGGGCTCTGCCCCTGGACCCCGCTGGGGGCTCTGCCCCCAGACCCCAGTTATAGGCTCGCGCTACTGCGCTCGCCATGGGGCCGTGCCCCCAGATATAATGGCGGGCTAGAACGCCATTGGGAGGAGCATCCGACGCAGACGCAGCACGTTTGTACATCATGATCAGAGCAGCAGCAGCAGCAGCAGCGTCTTAGCTTCTGTTTTGTTGCTGCTGATAGTTGAGTGTTTGAGGTCGTCTGTCAGTCACAGCTTGCTAGCTGCTTCTATCGTCTAACAGCCGTACGTCCGCTAAGTACATTGCCCGCTGTGCCAACTCTCTCCATTTCTCTCTCCCCATCTTTCTGCAGTGGCGTAGCCATAAATTTCGATTGGGAGCCTCGTCTTTCTTTCCCTTCCCTCCCCTTTCCTCTTTTGTCCTTTTCCTTTCTACCCTTTCCTTTTTACCTCTTCTCTCTCTTTCCGTGCCCTCCCTTTTTCTCTCCCTCTCTTTCTTAGAAGTAGAACCCCCTAAAATCCGGGTAGGGAGTGTGGGGGAGCGCTGTGAGCTCCCGCAGCGGGGTCTGTGGCGGAGCCCCAACCGAAATCGAATTTGGCGCATTTTAGTTTTAAAAGATAAGATCTGGTGGCAACAATTTTAATTATTTTCCCGAAAATAAATTGACCAAATTCGCAAATTTTGTGCATTTTATACGTATGCTTATGTTTTGTCTGGAGGATTGGAGGGGCCCCCTTGGCTGCGCCACTGTCTCTCTGCAGACGAAAGTACGCTCTGTTTATTATACGGTCGTTCTAATAAGTCGCATTATGCGTCTTGTGCGTACTCGTCCGTCCGTCTTTCCCGTACGGGCTCGTAAATCGAAAACGAGGAGGCGTAAAAAACAAAAATTTGCACGAAAGTTCCAATTAGGATGCGGGAGTAACCGGTGCGCCAATTTTGAGCTCCAGAGGTCAAAGATCAAGGTCACCGGACATCAAAAATCTCGCGAAAATGAAGCATAAATTACGAGTCAGCTCAGGCACACTGCAGGGCGCAGCGCTCAGCTGAACGATGCAAATGTGGACCTTCTTTTGACGTTTAAAAAAGTAATAGGTGTTTAATAGTTAGATTGACGTCTGCATATTAGGCTTTATTGTCTTCTAGTATAACTCATTTGCATTAATGTATTTTGTAATTTAAAATTATTTTTTAAATTGTTGTTCTGTGCGAAGGTACTGAACTAAGTGAACTTTATTAGTTAGAGCAGCGACTAACAAAATAGTGATTTATGATTTATGTTTTATGACGTTTATAATTGATTGTATGAGTAGGCCTACACAGTGACAAAACTCTTACTCGGCTAGTAGTGAAATATAGATAAAGAAATATAAATCTAATTGTGTCTGTCAAACTATTTATTCACTTACTCTCAAGGCTCACGGTAATCAGATGTTTGCAGTCATTGTCGCTTAACTTACACAGTGAATTGTTTCTTCAACTATACGCACTGTTTACTGTGTCACAGAAAGCGGTCAGTACGCTCACAACGTATTCCGCATGTTCGACGTTCAGCATAGCGGATACATTCGATTCGAGGTCAGCCGTTCTGTTTACTGCTTTCTTTTTACAGGGCATCAGCATAGCAGCATGCTATACAATCTTAAAGGTAAAGGTAAAGTCCACGTACTTGCTATAGCGCTTCTTACATGCTTCTTCAAGACCAGAAGCGCTTTACAATCTTGGAAGTGGCAGCTGATTGGCATGAGCTAATGATACCGCAGCGCACTATGCGGCCATCCATTGCCCGCGCGAACGAACAATTGGACCCGCGGTTTGCAGCAAGCAGACATACCACCGCCCCAATCAGCCACACTAGGCCTTCACCCCGTAGCCCGTAAGCTACTACTCATTTCCCGTCCCACAAAGGGTAGGAGGCTGAGTTGCCCTATGCTATAGTATAGTCTTGAATATGGCAGAGGCGTCCGTCTGTGTGTCCGTTTATTGTGTCAAAACGACGCAAGCTAGAATAACGAAATCTTTACTGTTATAGCGCTTCGTGAAGGACTCAATGGGATTTTTAAGCGGTTCCATAAATGCACAGGGAAATCGTTCAAGACAGAAAGAATGGCGGTTAGTTTTAAAGCAGCTGTCGACCATCACCTGTGATTTATTAGCCAAGCTCTGACGTCACTCAGCGGCAGGTGCACGACGCCATATTAGCCAATCATCATTTTCAGCAGCGGCAGCAGCAGCAGCACCGTGAGCTCGGCGAGACGTCCGTTATACGGACATAGGCTACTTTTCAAACACATCGATCAGCGAAAAATAATCCGCTCCCCGAGATGGTACCGAAAAGTTGTCTCGTTGGTCTATCGATCGTGTATTCGTTTTAAAGGGATGACACATTGAAACCCCATAACAATAATTAGGGGCCTACATACAGTTAAAATTAGGCTTGTAAGCCTAAACAACGTTGGCAGAACGAAAAGAAACGCTTGCCCAAAAGGGTCAGTTGAAATTGTATGCTACTAACGACTCATTTTTAACAACCTGCTCTTATGTGGCTCGGTAGTCTAACGTTAACGTGCCGGACTTGTAATCCTGAGGTCACTCAGGGGCGCAGGTTCGACTCCGCATCGGGACACTGTCGGGTAACGACCTTAGGCAAGTTGTTTAAACACATGTGCCTCTGTCACCAAGCAGTATAATTTGGTACCGGTTCCACCGCTGGGACGTAAACAAGCACACCGCGCGATGCACTGGCCCCTTATTCGGAGTCTCGCAGTGTAAAAACTGGTGTCAGAGCCAAGAAAACAGAGATCAGCGCCGCCCTATGGGCCTTAAGGCTCGGGAAGGACTTTCGTTTTTACGTGCTCTGAGAGTCCCCGTCATTCAAATGGATGATTTTCGTCACGGTGTCAATGCTTTCTTACGAGTTTTTGATCTTGCACTGCACTGCGAGTTACGTCGCTCGAGTAGCCAGGTAGGCGACTGTTGCAACTTGTGGTTCGCGTTCGTTTCAACGCAATTTTATCGTCCGCTTCTTCAAACATTACAGCAGAGGCTAATTTAGGAATGTTTGTCAATGTCCAGCCGAACCGGGGCCCACAAACTGGACCACTGGGGGCTTCCCTGGCCAGATAATGTCAGATAGCAGCGCAATTTGTGCAGCACAACATTTTCTGGCCCGGGGGCTTTGCTGGTCGTATTGCAAAATCTGAAATTTACGACGTTACTTACTTATTCAGTTCTTGTTTAACTCGAACTCAGAAAGCCGTCGGTGTTTCAAACCAGAGAACAGCAGCAGAACTGCTGAATTCGTTACATTAGTTTTTGTACATTAGGCCTATTTTCTGAAAATTTATGCGAAAATTTATATTATTACCAAACAGCTAGCTATCGGCTTAATCTGGTTCAAACGCGGCCCTGCATTTCAATAACGCGAACGGACACTACGCGTGCACCAGTGATGCGGTCGCACGGTGCGTGTTGCGTGGGGAACGGACATTCGCTTGTACGGAAAGATGCCCGTACGGACGTTTGCCCGTATGAACTATGACCCGCTAACGCCGGGGCAAACGCAGGGTAGAACATTAGCGCGTATGGATTCTACAGGTAATGCTGAAAATACACACCTGCGCGTTGTTGTGTAACAAAGCGTGGAAGACGGGTATCGCGCCTACAGAATGGAAAAAGTCAGTTCTAGTTCTGCTACATAAGAAAGGCAGTGCTATGGAATGCAGCAACTACAGAACGATTGCCTTGACAAGCC
>Ga0209367_1001321_pt1 | contig 29980 bp, 14 predicted proteins | sample WorMetLIZISLAND2_FD_187412 | JGI IMG/M metagenome (GOLD analysis project Ga0209367, IMG submission 187412) | Marine gutless worms symbiont microbial communities from Max Planck institute for Marine Microbiology, Germany - Olavius geniculatus... ...
ACCTGCGGAAATCAGCACCAACGGAATATTGTAGTTTGACCTAAAGTGGTATTATTACTTAATTTAAATAATGCACAAAAACACATTTTGTTCACATTTTTGACACTTTGGCTGGCACTTTATGCAACTGTTTCATTTTCAACTGCCTGCAATAAAACTGATCAAAATGTTGGCACATTGTGCAAACACAGGCATGGAGATGATTTCTCCATTCATTGACAGCATGACAGTCAAAACTTGTAATCGACTGGCTCATGAGGGCCACAAATTAGGATAGACGGAATTTATGGACGTTTTTTCATCCACTTCAACGCGCATTTCATTTGGTCTACTTTCCCCAGGTAGTGCAGAAGCAGACATTGTGTGAGGTAAAAAACTGAATGATGGCAATTTGTGTCAGGAATATTCACACGAAAAAATATGAGAATGTGATGATTTTTGTTCAAGTTATAATCAAAAATGTCCGGGATGTTTTTTTTCTGAGACAGTGTGTAGTTGCTATCAACACTGTTAATCCACCGGCACGGCAATCTCCGGCTAATGTGTAGGCTGTTACGAATCTGTGCCGAATAAACATAATGGCACCGTAATGTGAGCATATATGTTAATATTAAATAAAACTGGAGAAAACTACGAATAATGTCACTATTTACAGTATGTTCCTGCACTACTTTGATTTATGTAATTAATCCACATGCATCAGCAATCTACAGCTAATGCACAAGCTGTTATCAATCTGCATCATTGTCAGAGAAACAACAGCAAACGTGCAATTATAATCCATCGTAAATGACGGCAAATTAGCATTTAAAATTATTCAGCAAGGTACAAATATTTGAGTAAAAACAGCAAAATAAAAAATTAACAACTAAAATTCACTGCAAACAACATCTTACTTCATATTAGAGACAAAAAATTTAAGATAAAACAATCAATGTTAAATTTACAGCAATGTACAGCTAAAGCAAAACTTACTCGGTTGACAAGCTGTTCTTCATTTTCCAATCTCTATAAAAAACAAAAACATTTTATTTTCAATTGCTAAATGCCGTATTAAGCTGCTTTAATGATGTCAAAACCTAATGAGTATGTCAAAACGTTATTAAAAATAATACAATAGAATCAAAGCATCCCAACTGTATTACATCACAATGGTGAAACATAAATGGAAATAGGTGCTTGTGTATATGTCTAAGTAAAACAGTGAAAACTTCACACAACAAGACAGTCAAGTAAACAACTGTTCAATGTGCCCTTCTGAATCTCTCGGAATTTTGCCAGACCCAGGGTTGCCTTCCTGGCTGCATATCAGCTCCGATTCACACTCGATATTCTGTGTTGTTTAGACAGTCCGCTTCCGTCCACTGCCAAACTTTCGAGAAATCAAGTTCGTCTTGTCAATTTTGTGCAGAAGATCTTTAACAGAACTGACTGCCCAATTCTTGTTAGAAAACTCTTTACAAATGCGTTTAGCACCCCATCTCTTTTGTTGGCGAACGAGTTGATCGACGCTTTATCCTCGTACGTTAAATGACGTTACACTGTTCACCCCATTGTGTTTCCTGTAGAGTTGGGTTGCTTTCATTTATTTTATCCCATTACAAAATTATTGAAAATATTTGCACAAAATTTGCACATGTTACTCAGAATTGATTACATTTTAACGTGCGTTATTCACTTTAAATGTACATTACTCTTGGAAGACATAATTAGCTGACATGTAAAGGAACGGTTTTTTTTATGGCCCACTGTGTACATTATACATCAATCAATCAATCACCTTCTCCTTGTAGAACCGGACTGCTGTTTCTTTCACTTTCATGTCACGGTGCCTTTCACTTGTCTCCTTCTCCCGGGTTCTACACCAAACATTTACAATTTACTACATAACAATTCAGTAGCAGTTCACTTCATAGTGCAATTTGCTGCCTTCCATTTCTGTTGGTATTAAAGGAAAAAGTACTGATCAGATACTGTTTAGGTCACAGCCAGTAAAAATGCATCCCAAGAAATTCAGAGATGATTTGTTGCAATCTGGGGCAAAAAAATTCAATACAGGAAAAAGCGGTGTAATTTGAATGAAATGCAACCGACTCATGATGTCATTAGTGTCTTATTGACATGTGGTTTATTAACAAGCATGATATATAAACTAAACAAAAAACCACACATAATAATTCTAAGAAAAAAACACTGTAAGTGCATGGTAGTCACAGGTAATTATGTTTCAATATACACAGCTAAACTGTACACAGCTAAAAATTCAGATTCATTACAAAAAGCAAAGCTATTTTTACGCAGGAAAGCAGCTACTGCTTTCAGCGTGACTTAGCCATCGCAATTCTGTCTGTCCGTCCGCCTGTCTGTCTGTCCGTCCGTCACACGGGTGGATCAGTCAAAAACGGTGCAAACTAGGATCACCAAATCTTCACCTTTGGCTGCCTGGAAGACTCTAGTTTCAGGAACCGTAAAGCTTTTCCATAAATTCAAAGGGGGTCACCCCGAACGAGGGCGCTAAATGAGAGGAGGGTGGGAAAAAAGTTGCGATTTTTAGCCAATAAGTCGCTGTATCTCAACAACAGTGCAAGATAGGGCCTAGGTTACAATTAATCACTAATAGTAAGTCGTATACTGGCTCTCAATTGCCACCGAATTCAATGACCTTGGATGACCTTCAACGCTAAAATAGGGGTTTTATAGATTTTTTGGCATGGACTAGCTGCGTACGAAATTTTCAGCACTGAACGTAGATTTCGATGGTCCAAGCCTCAATTTTCTAGGTTCAAGGAAACCTGCACGAGGGCATCAAACAGCGGTACCCCCGTAAAAGTCGCGACAAAATGGCTGGAGATAGACTGACAGTTTGCGAACAGGAACTGCTATAAGCTTTCGTGCATCTCGTGAGCATTAGCTCAAATTTCTTGTACAAATAAAAGATTCCTAAAAATGCTTGGATGCATAATGTGAGACAGACCAACATCAAATTCTAACAAACTGGTCCTTAAGCCATACCCCATGACTGCCATCGGTCAATAAAATTGAATCAAAATCTGTTCCTCATTTTTTCAGTAAGCAAGTGGCACACAAACAAATAGACAGATGCACATAGATAAAAACTCTAAATTTATCTTCTGTGCAGACACTGCAGAGGTGCTAAAATGTGACCTGTTGGTGTACCAGTCTGAGCAAACTGCCACCTGTAGAAATGTGTGGCAGTAATAGAAAAGCACGATGGTTAAACAAAATATAAAAGTACTAATAATATGATGCCATGCGGTATTCCGTGACAAAAACTGACAACGGAAACAATGGTCTACAGAACTGCGTAACTCACAAATCGATCAGGAAGTCATCTTGTGCATACTTTGACTGCTTGAGTGACTTCTCCCATTCACTGATCACCGGCGATCTACAGCAACAGAACTTATGTGAAAACAGTCTGAACCATTCAAATAGCAGCAGATAAAGTAGACATTATGCACGCTATGTTCACTTAGCTTTGTCTTGGTATATAACCAGCCAGCCAGATCAACTCAGCCTGGCCATCCTTTAACGGGTGAAGAATAAGCAGCAGTGAAAGCTGAGAAGTAGAATGTGCACACTGTACCGTGCACTTGCTACGCAAGGCTAATTGTCCTAAATGTCACCAATCATTTGATTAAGTTCACGAGCAAGTAAAACAACTGATCAAGATATACAGTACATCCAAGAAAATGGAAAAGTGAGTCTAAAGTAGCTGGCTGAATGCAATTAGATCACGCTCCAGATCACAAAACGCAAGACCTCTAGAGAGAGCTACGAACTATCAGACCAGCTACTGAGAAAGATCAACTGAAGATGTCAGCCTAGTGCTGACGTAATAAAAAGAGAAGTGTCTCTTACCTTACTGTGCAACACTAGCCTTGACATTATAAGCTAAAAGTTGGCCATCAGTTACTTATCGACTGGGAAATGTTTGCATCAGTTTAGATGCTCGCGTTAGAAGCTCATATGGGACAGACAAACCGACAAAATAATCTGTAATGCAGCCGATTGAATTAATACAACCACTTTGCATAATAAAACACATCATAAATGACTAACAAAAACATTCCGAAAACCCCGACTGATCTACATTATAACACCAAGCATTCTCCCATCTGACAGCCTAAAGGTGTGGATTTTCGATGAGCACGAAAACAATTCTGGCTGGACAAAACACGACAGCAAGTCCAACACCACATCTAGAAAAAAATAGCTGCTGAGCTCAACAAACTGTCAAATAACTAGATGGTAGTTACGACTCCATGGACTATTATTCCTCCACAAACATGTGACAACTACAAGGCCAAAAAGTGCATTTTGGGGCATATTTGACCCCAATGTGACCTTGACCATTGACCTTTTAACCCAAAAATTTGATGCCTTTATCCTTGCCCCAAAGTCCATTAGTGGTGCAAGTTTGGTCAAATTCCGTCAACAAACACCGAACATATCGTGCAACAATGTTTGTTTGGGACGCACGAACACCCTGGAAACATAATGCCTCTGGCCACTACTTTGGCGGAGATGTAAAAACATAAGAAATCAAGTAATCTGCATACCTCACCGAGCCGTGCTGCCAGCACCTGGCAGAACCGACACCATTGACAGTTGCAGCTGACATGAAAACACACATAGACAGGCCAACATGCATATGTCACGGCTCAAAAAAACAGGGACGCTTTTACATTCAAAACAGTTTCAACAAATGTGACCTTACATTGGTAACTTTTTAAAAGGTAAAGGTAAAAGTTGTCAATTTGTATAGCGCATCGTCGCGAACATGCCTCTAATGCGCTTTCGTCACTAACCAGAGACGCCTGCCGCACGGCCACCGTGTGCAGCCTGCACACACAGGCTGGTGCAGCGGCCGGCTAGGTAACCCCAGTCAGCTGTATCAAGGTCCCCACCTTCTGTAACCCATGTAATGGGTTACTACTCATTTAACCAACCCCAGAGAGATGGCAGGCTGAGTTGGCCTTGTTGGTTGACTGACAGTTGACACTTTACCCACAAAGAAGTCAAACGGCCATCCATCAGTCTAGCGCAGGATAGGAAAATGGTAGTATGCAGAATTAGCAATTACTAGTCATTTTTCTTGAGTCTTCAGAACCCGATATCAATAAATTTTAATATATGGAATCACTGAGTAGTTTTCAGTTTTAGACATAAATATGTACAACTACATGTATCTACCTGAACACTGCTGATGTACACTGATGTAATCTCAACCAGGTGCATAACATAATGAAAACAATGATAATTTGAGGACAGCTAAAAGCTTCAGCAAATCCCTTGTCATAATCTAAAACAAAAATTCATATAGTTTTACTGAAATGCACTAAGTGTTAATGCATTTAAAAAAACTAATGCTTTGACAGCTCTAATTTTAACTCATTTTTGTGATCCAGAAGTCCTGGGATTGAGACGCCGCTAATCCCAGGATTTGGGATTGGCGAAAAAAGTCGGGATTCAGGATCCCGGGATTGCAATTCCTAGTGCTGACTGTTAATTAGAGCCTGCCATCTGGCCGACTTGGGCTGTATAATAGCTTAAAGGTCCATGTACACCAAAATTGACGTATTTATTTTATCAATTTTCCTAAAGTTGCATAACGTTCTGATAATTTTGACAGTAATATCAGCACCCAGTGTTTTGTCAACATGGAGAAATTTACCTTGAAAATCGACGATCTACAAAAATCACATAGAAAACACACAGCCACATTGGCATGTAGGGGGCCCCGGTGAAGTCATCACGCTAGCCAATAAACATCATGAATATTAATGGCCTAGCCTAGACTGATGACGTTACCGGCTATGCCAATAATATTCATGATGTCTCTAGGCTAGGCTCACGACGTCACCGGGGGAAATGGTAAATAAGAATTTTTCGCCTAACGTAACGTATTGCCGCATTTCGTTTGAAACTGCACATTAATTTCGTATACTTATGAAGCTCAAATCAACATATTATATGTGTTCTAACGACACTGCATCTGCCGTCACAGGTTTTGACTCCGCAAAGACACCGGTAGAGGTTAGATGTCTAATTTAACCCCGGTAGAGGTTAGATGTCTAATTTAACCCCTTCGCTACCAAAGGCACCGGATACATCGGGCGCTGGAAACAAATCGCTCTACCTAGGCCGCCGGAATTATCTGGTGCTATCTGAAAGCCTAATCCCGAAACAGAATCCTGGGATTACAGATTTCTCAATCCCGGACCTCGGGAGAATTCAATCCCGGGATTGCAATCACCAGTCAGCACCTTTAACCAACTGGATCAGTATGCCAGCAGTCCTGATAACAGCCTGGCCTACTGTTATGCCAAACTTGCCAGAAATGGCGAGTAAACAGATGCACTGACAGAAACCTGCTTCGCGAGTGTGACGCGGGCTGTCATCGAGCTCTGACGTTAGATCAATGTGGGTGGAGCTATGAAGGTCAGTCGGGTCAATAGTACGACGCTGTGAAGAAATGCCCGGTTGATGTAACGAACGTCGAGCACTCACGCGGCTTGGCTCAACATCGCTGCAGTGTTCTAACGACACTGCATCTGCCGTCACAGGTTTTGACTCCGCAAAGACACCGGTAGATTTCTCCGACATTGCCGGCGTTCGATTAAACATGCCTGGTTCAGGCGAGGCTCTCCAGCTGTGCGGCACGTGGTTTGCTTCAGATAGTGGAAGATAACCGCGAGACAGCCTAACACATGCACACACCAGAAAATCAAGCAAACATAAACACACATAAACCCCCCAAAAAATCCAACACAAAGCATGCCAGCATCAATTTATCAACATCTGGCTTTCCTGGTTGCTAGCTCACATGTCTGAAGAACCCTGCCATAGAATAGCAGAAGCCGGCATCCGAAAACATTCCAAAGAAAAAAATTACACCCAGGGCTTGATGGCTCGTTATTGAACTTAAATTAGTACTACGATATAATTACAGTGTAGCTTGTGGCAGCTTTATTACTAACCCCAGACATGCTGTTAACCTGGCTCAGGATGCAATCACCTTTATACTACCATGAAAGTGGACTTTACAGCCAAGACAATCTGTCTGCCATCTTCAACTAACTTCATCAGAATCAGAAAACACAAAAAATTAACGTGTACCAGATGACACCTTAAAAAGTGAAACAAGCATACTATATGCAAATTAAGCTATCAAACAGTTTTGGAAATGATTAGCGATTACTTATTAGTAGTGATGATTCGATATATCAAAAATATTGATATATCATTTTTGATATCAATATATCGTATGGTATCGTTGAAAAAAATCGAATTCTTCGATAAATCGCGATATCTTTTATATGTCACGATATTGTCGATATATCGCGATATTTCATGCCAAAAGATTATATTTTTACTACTGCATTTAGCAAAATAACAAATAGAAATGGAGTAAACAACAAACTAACCAAAGCAAACTAACTATAGTGTCATAATTTAACTACACTTACGACAGTCTGTAGTTGATTTTTAAGTTCACCGACACATTCTAGTATCTACGTAAAGCAGACTGCCTTGCTGAACGTTCACATCTTGTTCTTGTACTTGTATAAGATTGACATACTTATCATTTTAAAAATATCGATATTGATATTGCAATATTTTCAAAATATCGTATCGATATCGTATTGAAATTGAATCTTGATATCGAATCATCACTACTTATTAGTCTCAATAATTACAGTAGGTTGAATGTTGCATTCATGTTGAATGCATGCGAACACAGTATTCAACATAATCTCTACTCATTGCTTAATCGAGGTATAGCATGTAGGCCTAAGTTCCACTTTCCTACGTGCCAGCTTGTAGAAAAAAAGAAACATAAAAACATGTACTTCAAAGCACTGGGTCCCGAATCGACAAAAGACGAAAGCAAAGAGGAGCTAGCATCCAGACGTTTCTTCAGAGGATCTGTGGACGTTTCATCCAGTAGAATTACAGAGTCGATGGATTCATTGCGGCTTCTTTGTGACGATCGGTCACGAAGGCTGTTTTCAACATCGTTTAACCTAAACCACAAACATAAAATTTGCTCATTATACATAATATTAATGAACAAAGAATATTAGAAGCTATTTCAAAAGATCAAACCGCTAGAATGGTATGCATAACAATGCCACTCCCCATTTTACTAATCTAATACTAACAACATTTCTAACAAATGGTAAAATAAAAGAAAAATCTGTGTCTACTACAGGAATGGAATAGTGCAATGAACTGTCACCAGGTTCCAAAGACTAGAATGAAAATTAAGCATTTAACACCATTTCAATCTATCCTAAAATTCTACTGTTTGACCGACCAACCAACCATGTTGTTACAGCCTACACTCATGATAATATGATTGAGGACATGAAAGTCTCAGTGAGTACATTTAACATCCCACCCAACACAGCATAGGTCATTTCGGGGACGGCCTTTTCAGGCAGAATGCACGCAAACACATAATAACAAAACAGTAAGTTTAAACTTCACAATAAATAAAGTTTAACCTTTACAGAAACACAAAACACAAAAATGAGGTTAACCTAAAATTGTAAGAACTCTATTATATGCATGCATATGTAATTAACATAATGGTAGTTCTAATAATCTTCCCAGTTATCCTCCAGACAGACATCGATGTGATAACGCTGTCTATTGGAGGACAGGGGGCAAGAGGACGTGAAAGCTATATCAAATAATTAACTACAGAGAATGATCTAAAAATACTTCTGTGAAACTAAACAGTAAACTGAGTATCAAAGAATATAAAAGTGAAAAACCTGTTTCGTCTTGGGTAGAAGCTGGCTGTAGATGGCCATGCAGCAGACCTAGGCCGTGAAGCATCTGACGACAACTGACTTATGAGTAGTTTATATTGCTCCTTCTCATCCAGCTTAATGCACTAAAACATGCGATATACAGACAATTGCAACCATTTGCTGGTGCAAGCAATAGATGGCTGCATACTGTGCTGTGGCATCATTAGCTCCAGCCAATCAGCTGCCACGGCTGAGTGAGTGAGTACGGTTTAACATCCCGCCTGACACAGTATCTGGTCATTTCGGGGATGGCCTTTGCAGGCAAAATTGCACATACACATAACCAAACAAAAAGTTTAACCTTTACATAAAGTTTAATCTTTATGAAACACCAAACATAAAAAACGACCTAGACCTAAGACTGTAAGAAATGCCGATTATAATTGTGCATATGTATTGATAATGGCAGTTCTAATAATTTTCTCTGTTATCCTCCAGACAGTTATCAATCTCATAATGCTGTCTATTGGAGGACAGGCTGAGATTGTAAAGAGCTTCTGAGTGTTCACATGTCTGACTCCTCTAAGCAGCCTGCTGCAACAAGTACCTTTACCTTTACCTTTGAAAACTGGGCAACCCTGTAAAAGGTAAAAAAGTAAAGGTGTCAATTTGTATAGCGCATCTTGCGTACAATGCCTCTAATGCACTTTTCGTCACTAACCCAAGCCGCCGGCCACACAGCCACTGTGTGCAGCCTGCAGACACAGGCTAACGCAGCGGCCGGCTAGGCAGCCCCAGTCAGTTGTACTAAGGTCACCACTTTCCGTAACCCATATAAATGAGTTATTGCTCATTTTACCGTCCCACGGAGGGTAAAAGGCTGAGTCGACCTAGCTGGCAGGCGTCGCACCGAAATGGTTTACCTGCCCACAGGCAGTCACTCATCGCAGTACTAACCGGGCCCGGCGTAGAGTAACTTCGTTTCAGCCGAAACGCGTTACCAACTACGCCACGCCACCAACTATAGTACATGTTCAATGAGCATCTCTGACAGTAACCTACAATTAAAACTACAGTAAGGAAAGGTCAGTGCTTAAAGTGCAAAAAGAAAACAAGTGTCGGAATGGGAACAGTTCGAGCATCAGCTGCACAAATCTAACAGTATGTATGTAGGATTTTATTCTTTAACAATCTCCAGACAGATGCGTTCATATGCTTTCCAGATGGCCAAGGAAGCGTTGGCATACCTTACTGGTCAATACTGTCCCATTACAACCACTAGGTAAGGTAAAAACCAGTTGCAATGGATGTACAGCACGTGTTACTTCAGTATTTTGACACTGATGGACAAAAACAGTGCGGGAAAGCAGTTCACAGATCGTGGGAAAATAGCCTAAACTTACTTGCAGCAACTACTAAATTTAAGTAAATGCACTAAGCAAAAGGTGTAAAGCAGTAATAATACTAGAAGGACAGCAGATGAGTCACATCTACACTGTGTTCGGAAAAAGAACACCAACTCATGTTTCCTTTTATACCTTCACGGAAAATGCTCAGATTTCCACAAAATTTTCAGGGAATGTTTAGTAGAAAACAAGTATTCCAACAATGGAAAAGTTAGGTATTCTTTGCTACTGGTGATGTCATATTCCCGTGTTTGTAACTTATGAGTTTTACTGTTAGCAAGTCAGCAAGGGTTATCCACCCGTAGGTTTCTGCAAGATGTTTCTTGACAACTGAATATTGACGAAATGAAACCTTCAAATAAAAAAAACTGACATGACTATTCGAATGATAGCGGGCAAATGGTCATCCACGCAGTGATGCAGTGGGCGTATGCCTGGCAACATCAACAAAGTTGAAGATCTTGCACTCAGCCAAAAAGATAAACCACGAAAACAGTTCACAAGGGAAAATTGTGTGATGCATTAGCATATTTTTGGGCTCAGTCAACACAACGATCAATTGAGATGTTTTAACATTTCATCATATGTTTGTCTTCAATGGCAAAACCCAAAATTTACAAACACGAAAATATGATGTCAGCATGATGTCATCGATAGCAAAGAATATTTAACTTTCCATCGGTGAAATACTTGTTTCCTACTAAACATTCTCTAAAAATTTTGTGCATATCTAACCATTTTCCATGGAGATATAAATGAAAATGCGAGCGAGTGTTTTTTTCTGAACACAATGTACATAATAAAGCTCCCAATTCTAATGGTTATCTCTACCACTTACTCAACACCAGTTTGTTGCTTATGTTAGATTACCTCATGTGCCATGAAACGCTGTTGTTGATGTCGTTTGTATTGTGGCATTCTGTCAGTCCGACCAGATCTATGTGCTGCTGACCTACAGCAATGAACAATCACATCAATTAACTAACTCATATACAGGGTGGTCCAAAACAACCGGACCTGTTTGAGTGTTGATAACTTTGCGACGGTTATCAATAGAAAGATGTGTGATGTGTGAAAAGTTTCAGAATGTTGTAGAGAAAAAAGAGCAAAACTTGCATAGCAGAGCATTTGAATATTCTTTGCTTAATTTGCATAAATATTTACCACTCCCAAAATTCTGCCAAATTTGACTGTAATGCATAGATTTAACATGGATATTTGTACTTTTATAACTCAGCAATATTTACTGATGGAAAAGTGTGTAATATGCCAAAAGTTTTGGAACTGTGTACAGATGAAGCACAGAACCTGCATGTCTGTGCTTTTAAATATTCTATGCCTGATTTACACAAATGTGCACCACCCCTAAAAGCATGCTAAATTGACAGTAACGCATAGATTTCATGTGATTTTCATTCAGCATACAGTAAAATAACAATAATCATTAACAAACATGGTTAGTTTAAATGAAATTAAACAGCAGCAGCTTTTGCATTCATAACCATCAGTCTTTTTTGGCAGCTGATCAAGCGCTAAGTCAACGTGTTCACATTCAGCTCAGCCTAGCATTCGATTAGTACACGTTTCAGCTGGTCAGTTTCTGAAATTTTGTGGACATGCCATCTGTTGTAATGCCCCGACACTGAATAATCCACAAAATTAAAATCCAGACCCTATGACAGCAAGTTTTTGAGTTTAACGAACTTCAGCACACGACAGGACAAGCAACTGCCTAATTTCAGGGGTAATGAAGATTTATAGAATTCACCTAAATCACCTAAATGAAACTCACATTTCACACGGTAGAGCAGCAACTGATCAAAGTTAAAATTTTATTATTCCAGCTACTTCTGCAGTTTATTGAGTCCAACCTTTGGAAATTAAGACAAAGTCAAAAAAGATCAGACAACAGAAACATCAGAATCTTTAGTAAAACTTAGCCAAACTAATGACAAACTTATGCATAACTCATAGCAAATAAAATATTGATTTCTATATAAATTCTACATGGTATCAACAAAACATAATAAATGAATATGAACTTTAATGGCAACAATTTCAGGTAATGAACATCTCCCGATCCAATGGCAATAAAGACAGCAAAATTCCTACAATTCAACAAGCAATATATAGACCTTGGCTTTGAGTTCGTGTGATAGGCATTCATAAATGACGAGGATTGGGTAACAGCTAAAGCAGGACGTTGCACTGGTCGACGAGTGGACCACAGCCGATCTATACACAGCACATACCATCATTATCATCATCAACAACTGGGGTTGGTGGCGTGGTGTAGCAGTAACGTGCTTCATCCAATCAACGTAGATAGTCTACGCCAAGCCGGATTAGTACTTGGACGGGTGACTGCCTGACAGCAGGTAAACCACCTTGGCATGTAACCAGCCACCTAGGTCAACTTAGCCTTCCATGCCTCCGGGGTAGGTAAATCGAGTATCGGCGTATCTGGCTGGGGTTAAGGCGAGGCACGTTCACCTGCATCGGCTGACACTTAACACTGTGTGATCCCATATGGCAGGTGACACCCTGCAGCTCTGAGATGGGTTTCCTGTAAAGAACTATACACTACCTTCAAATTTTAACTTCAACAACAGTTGCCATCTTGCCAAAACAACTCTGACAAGTCAAGAGGCATGCCTTGCCTTTATCTATCCAGACTTCAATGGTACGCAGCACTATGAATCATCCATCTTCATTTAGATCTGCTGTCCACTTTCAACATTGCATCTTCAAGCTTCAGTCACATTTATGAAGTGACACTATCCATCCGTTTCCCTCTTTTTCCTATTCCTGAGCAAGGTCTCTTAAATAATCCCTATTTCTGAAGATTTTCAACGCATATTAAAAACAAGAAATTTGAGCTACTGCTCACGACGATACACGCGAAAGCCTATAGCAGTTCCGGTTCAGTAGTTTAGCTGAAAATTGGGTTGTTCACGCTAAGTTAATATACAAATACCAAATTCTTTATCTGGATTGCATACCGGTAAAGATAGTACCGTGGCGCCACCTTGTGAATGATACAGACTTGTGTCGCAGCTCGAAATGCCAAAAATCGATAAAACCTCATTCAAGATCATTAAATTCGGCACCAATCGAGAGCCAGTATACGACTTTCTATTAGCGATTAATAGCAAGCAACCTAGGCCCTATCTCACACCGTTACTGAGATACAGTGACTTATTGGCCAAAAATCGCAAATTTTGCCCACCCCCCTCTCATTTAGCGCCCTTGTTCAGGGTGACCCCCTTCGAATTTATAGAAAAGCTTTACGGTTCCTGAAACTAGAGTCTTCCGGGCACCCGACGGTGAAGATTTGGTAATTCTAGCTTGCACCGTTTTTGAATGATCCACCCATGTGACAAACAGATGAACAGACAGACAGAATTGCAATGGCTAAGATGCGCTAAAAGCAGTAGCTGCTTTCGCGCGTAACAATGAAACTAACAAGGTCACACCATGGTAGTGCCTATGCTGGCACACAACTGTCAAGCACTTCTGCATTAGTCGCTGTTCTCACAACAAAAATTCCTAAATAACAGCATCATATTACAAAAAAAACACACGTAACATTCAAAACTGTAAAGATAAAATGTATATACCAAAAACTGGACTGTTAGTCAGTACATCACGCTTCACTGTACTTGACTGGGCTGTCAACATAAACACCAACAAATATTCAATATTCTCAGAGCACATACATAACGTTCAAACATTAAAGTGAAGCCAGCATTTGTGTGAGCAGCATTAAAACACATCCAAAGGTAAAATGATAAAGCTGCGTTCAAAAGCTTTTAACACATTCAACACTGCACCAATTCCCAAACATCTAAGTTGCCACAGCAGGGTGTGGATGAAACAAATACAACAAGTTCTTGGGGCAAGACGTTTAATATTTGGTAACCACTTTCTACACAATGTAAAATTCCCCTGATATGTCCCAACTCTGTGGCAATCTTACCAACGTTTTGGTCAGCCACATCAATCATGCACATAAAACATATCACTTAGCATCAGTACACAATGAAATGCGATGAAAAATGCATCATCAAAAAATATCAATCAAAAGTAATACCACAGTATGCCAGTCAGAGACACATCTGAGTACTAGAAAGTGATTCTAGTTTTACTTTCCTCACATAAATGACATCAACTAAGACTACTTTTTGTTACACCATTAAATCTGTAATAAGAAAAAAATTATGACACAGCAGTGCCACCAGAGTTGACTATTATCCACGATGAAACCACCAGCAACATGCACCTATCTTAGTAACATATTAGTTTTGATTGTTAGAAATAAACAAATATATCATAACACAGCCAGCCGATTATACCTGTTGCAGACGATGATACACGCACATCTCTCACTTGACCACCAACAAAGCTCTCTGAGCCATTAAATGCTGGTTGCTGAAAACATCACACAAAGAAACATTCTTAAGTGCCAAGCAATGCTTTGACAACATCGAACAACTGAACGAAATGGCCTGTAAACAGTGCTACAGTGCTACTCTAACACAGCACTTACTCTAGAAAAAGTGCCAAACAGCTGGCAAAAACATAAGTAAGTGAATGAATTTATATGACGCACATAAGAAATGTTGGCGAAAAACTCGTCAAATCTGAGGCAAAATCTGTGTATATTAAATATGACACATTTAAAATATCTTTACAGCTTCATCCTGATATCCTACAATTTATCCACTACACAGCCTTAACATGGACAAAGACAACACATTAAGAAAACCAAACTATTCTCCTGAGCCTACCCCATCTAGGACAAGTTTGCACCATCATCACGGCACTTCTGATTCATAATAACGAAGTGACAATTGCTGTTGCTGTACCAAACTGTTTTTGGATTAGATTTAGAAACAAGTATTTTGTGGCTATTCATCAACCTGCTTGCTGGCAGCCTTAGATGCATCAGTGTGGCCAATGTCCGACACTGCAGGTACTCTAACATTCTGTCGAAGCTCATAATGCCGGTAGCGCTGCTCATACTGCTGGTAGCGCTGCTCAAATGATCTGCTACCTTGTCTTGACATGCCTGCCGACTGAAACCAGCTAGTTGAGTCTGCACATAGTGCACAGATGTAGCAAAATACGATAACTAGCTACCGGTATACCAGAACTAGAGAAACAGAAGTCATTGCTCAGACAGTTACTCAGTGTAATACAAACGGGAAAAGTAGGAAATAGCATCCAAAATCACAGAAAAAACATGGTAATGTGATAGCTTCTGCACAACAATGATGCCAGAAACCATAAACTAAGAAGACACGCTATCCAATCCATGCATTCAAAAATTAACATACCGTACTGATACATGAACTATTACATTTAGCTCACTTTACAATTAGGTCAATAATGCAAATCACACACAATATTGACAAAAATGGCATAACAATAAGAAGTGTTTTCTTCATGGCAGTGTCTACTTCCATGAAGTATATACAGGAAACTGTTAGCATAACTAATATAAGTGACAAAAAGTATCAGCATAAATCTGTTTGTTTTGTTACTAATTGACCATCATGTGACGCAATGCCAACCAGCCAAACCACTGATCAGTAAGTGTAGAAACTACATACCAGGTTCGGTCTCACAGATTCTTCTGCGCTTTTGAGCCGGAACTTCAGCTGCGGCATCCAAGCTACAGCCACACAGCTGCGTATTTAGTTTATATTCCATGCAAGATTTAAACAGTTAACCAGTAATCGATAAGCCACCTTCATTCACGAGTTCTGGTCCGCTAAAGCCAAGTTCCACTATAGCCAAAAGTGCACTTATCCCCATCTCTAACCTTATCACTAACCCTAGATTTAGAAGTAACTCTATGTCATGACAAATAGGAATGGTTGAAAAGATGCAGCCTCCTTATTTTCGCATGTGGATGTCACACGAACTATTTTTGGCATATTTTTGGCTACAGTGGGTCACACGGTTCCCACTACTCTGCAGAATTCATTTTCCCTGACTCTCCAGGACAAAATGAATCATTTCCCTGACTAACTTGTTCATGTGAAATAACAATGCTGGCCTTCAATCGCACTAGAAACAAAGGTGGCGGAACAAATATAAAAGTGTAGATACAAATAATCTGCAAGCGAAAAGATCAGAAAAAAAACTTTGCGAACTGTTGTACACAGTCTGCATTAAAACAGTTCAAAATTTTTTCAGCATCTTTGTTAACTTTAGCACCCTGGGACTTTGATTTTCCCTGACTTTCCCTGACCCTCTTATTTTCCCCTGACTTTGGAACGTAAAATTCCCTGACTTTTTCTGATTTTTCCCTGACTTGCTTAAAATTCCATGACTTCCACTGACTGTAGAAACCATGGGGCCCTTTATGTGCTGGCATATCAACTTCAACTTCAAGTTCAAAAAAGCCAACCAGCCAAACCACTGACAAAAATCATTATTTCATATGCTGCCCAGCTAATTTGACTGTAAAACTATTTATTTATTTTTCTCTTTATTTCTTCACTGTAGATGCTCTGCATACTTTTATCCTGAGTGCCCATTATGAGCTTCTCATTGTAATGTTGCAACACTTTGGATGAAAACTTCTGAATCCAAAAATATCTTGGACCCAAAGAATTCTAGTTGCCAAGTGTGTGGACAACTATAACTTTTGTTATGCAGTTTTTTGGCTCAAGATTTTGCTCTTATGCCCCTGCCTGGATAACATTAAATAATCACCTCCTGGCTTGTTCACCTTTGCAAGTTGAATGATTTGTCTACCATCCAGTGCTTGAAGTGAGCCGGTATGGAGTGGTATGACAACTCAATACTATCTTGACCGTGTGTCTACAGAAACTTCCATGGCCAAGGGTTACCAAACTGTCCTCGGATCATTGCGTTCGAAATTACTTTTTTACATACTACTTCATCTTAATAGTCGACATCTAAAACACAATTTGCGGGTTTTTGCTTAATTTTTGCTCACGAGCGATTTAAAGTGCCCCATGTTATCAATAGCCGAAACGGCCATTGGTAACACCGCGGCTCAAGAATTTCGATTAGGGTTAGATTTTAGGGTTAGGTTTAGTGTTGGCTGTTACCTGGTCATATATTTCACATTTAATCGCTGACATTTCATCGAACATTGACACACTATGATTACTATAGCTCGGACTTGTAAATAGGCTACGTTACGTTACTTTGTTTCGCTTGCATAAAAACCCGAACAATGCTAAGTTAAAACGATTAAATCAATGACTGCAACGCCAAACAATCAAAAAAGGTACGCGTAATATTTTACATCGAACGGAATTTTGCTAAAATTATACATGACGTAGGTTTAGCTATCGAAAGGCATAATGACATGTCTATGCAAATTGTTGCTGTTTTACCGTAAAAAATCTATCTCAACAGAAAAATAACAAAAAACAACAATTTTTATTACGGATAATAACTCATAAGACATAAATCTTTGCAAAAACGCTTTTTGAATCAATAAAATTTGAGAACAGGTTGATAACCATTTACAACTTCCATCCCCCTCAGCGCCAGAAAGCAACCTGCTCAAGTTGCACCAACCCATCCCTTTTCTTCTTTGGAAAATCTTTTGAAAACTGTCAAACTTTGACAAGTTGGAGATTCCATTCCCTTTTGCCTTTCTGAGGGGTGAGGGCAAACAAACCAAAGATAAATCAGGACCATGGGGGAATGAGCCAGGGGCGAACAAGCCAGGGACTGAACGACTCAGAGGCAAACCAGCAAAGGGGCAAAGGGGCCAAAGAGCCATAAATCTGTCACGCAACACCCACTCTTGATCTGAATCAGAAAAACGTTTATCGCGACTCTTATTATCTCCACGTATAAATCTGACAATTTTTTCGAACTTCTCGCCGAAAACACTTGTCAGTTTTGACAACATTATAAAATCAATGAAAACCGAAAACCGCAGTTTTCAACGAAATTCAACATCCGGTCTGTCTAAACTCCGCAGATAACAGACACTGAGAAAATTAATCGTTACTTATCTACCGGTACGTATTTTACGTAACTGTATAGATATTCTTTGCATGTTTTTGTTGACATTTTTGTCAATTTATTGTCGATATGTCTGCTTCTACGCAAAAGAAGAAGCATATAAAGGCTGTGCGGCCAAAGTTACGCGCTAAAGAGCCGTTACTTGGCGTTTTTATGTGGGGCATAAATTATTCGGTAAGTTATGTTCACTTATTTCTTCTGCATCGTGTCAGTTAGTAATACTGCTGTTTAGGGCCCTAAACTCATAAGCTATATGGAACTTGAAGTCACACTTTTGCCAATGTCTAATCATCTCAGATGTAGGCAGACTATAATATTATAGTCCTATGGTTAGGGGAAAGGGTTAGGGTTAGGGTATTAGGGTTAGTGCTGGCACTAACTTTCTTAACCTAACTCTGTTTCTACTAGATGTTTATAACCTGTATAGCGTATATAGCCTTTGAGTTTAGGGCCATAAACTGCATTTATATTCTGCATTTACATTGCAGTTTTACGTATTTAAATTTTGTGTTATATTTGAGTTATGTTTGTTTGAGTCGTGTTGTATGCTACACCAGTTACTATTTTGTTCATTTGACTAGGTGGCAGATATTTCTATATATTACTTATTAATGTACCATAAAACTTCTAATAAAAGTTTTCAGCGTTTATTTGTACATTTGACAGAATCCCCCCCAGTATTAATTAGAGACCTGGTGCTTATTGGAGGCCCGGCATTTATTTCTATCATGTACAAATGGCAAAATCACAGTCCACAGATAAAAGTATTTTTATCTGTGGACTGTAGGCAAAACACATGTAACCGTCAGTCAGAGAAATTAATGCTTATAATTTTTGACTTCTCCCAAAAACTTCAAATCTTGTCAACGGGCAACGGCATTCATTCTTGCATGCCTATCATATGTGCATTAAACTAACCACCCAGTATCATCACCATGCACACTGGGCCTGTTCTAGCACATCCAACTTAAAATACTGTCGAACACTAACAGCACCCACATGTCATAGTGAAGTGATATCTTATGAGTTGTCTCTGAAATTTAAACATCTCGACTTGTCTAGTCTGTCACGATCGTAAGTTATCCGATTATTGTAAACTCCAACTTTGACCTCACACACATACTCGGTATGGTATACCTGGTATGTCAAAATGTCACCAAAAAGCTAACTTGTTCTGTTATTTATAGTACCGGTAATTTAGAAATGGATTTTATTTTTATCATTAGGGAACTATATTGCCTGGTAAATGCATACTAGTTTCTTTACATTGTTTGGTATTATTGAAAATTATTGTACATTGAACATAAAGCAGAGGTTTTTAGTGTGTTTTTCTGTTTTTTAACTGTAGACCTACTTCTGTAGGGCCTACGATTTCGTGATAAATACCCAAATAGAGACCTATATACCAGTATATTGTGCCTACCAGGTTGGCACCCCACATCTATATGGGACCGGCATTTATTGGAGACCCGGTGATTATTAGAGACCTGGCGTTTATCTGTACATTTGACTAAAAACTCCAGCATTTAATAGAGATCTGGCATTTGATGGGGACCCGGCTATTATTAGAAGTTATGTGGTAGAAATTTATTTATGATAGAAAGTATATTATTCAACTGGATTATAATGACCTCTGCAAACACTTTCCGTTGCCTACTTAAAACTCATTGCTTCCAGCAGGCCTACTGTTCCCCCTAGCAGCTCAGCCAAATGCCTCAAATTCAGCCACTGGTTGACATTGTGCACTTTAAATATTCACCTACTTATTTACTTACTTACAACTTTTAGATGCGTGAGCTTTGTCGTGTCACTGGTCCAGTGATGTTGATGCCTGCTGATTTCAAAGCATTTATCAAAGTGCGCATCGACAACCACATGTTTAACAAGTAGGTTATCTTCTGAGATATGGTAGTTACATGGTATTGATATCAGTCCAAGATTTATCACCGACTCTCTGAAATGAATTTCTGAGACTAAAACCTGTCATTTTCAAAAACCACAAGTTTATTTGTGATTGTTGGACCGTTGGTATTTATTAATGTCACGTTACAGCGTACGGACACAATGTTGTCTTTAAGTCAGGATTAGTGTTAATGGTCATATCTAATGTGTTTTTTTGAATCTGGGGCAAAGTAGTTTAAACTACCATGTCAGTGTGTTCATGACTGATAACAACTGTAACTGTATCGGCTTACTGACTGCATTGTTTCAGAATTTTTGTGCTGTTGAGCAACAGGAAGGGTACTCACAGTGGCTTAACTATCCCCCTAAATCTGGAATCAAAATCGGATGCAACTTTCCCCCAGTTTTGGGCTCAGGTTCTCCCCCCACTTTCTGACTCAAGTTTTCTCCTTTATTTTAGGCTTCTTCCCCCTCTAAGGAGAGTTTTGTTAACGGTGCAAATTGAAAAATAAGGGGAAAGTAAAAAATAGGGTGGAAAGTTTTGTTAAGAGTGTAGTTTGCCCAGTGAAAAATAGAGGGGAAATTTTGATTTACAACCTTATGAAAACTCCCCCCCTTATTTTTCACTGGGCACTAGCTGCACCCACCAGATATATAAGGATAGAAGCCACTGGGTAGTCAGGCTAAACACAGGCCAACGATTCAGTTAGTTACTATTATTAACATTAATATTATTAACTTTGCACAAGCCTAGTACTGATTTTATTAGTTAAAAATTTAAACAGATGTATGTGCAGCGCATATGGTATATGTGTTTGAATGGCATTTTTGTCACTGGTGTTTATTTTTACAGAGAGAATCTTCCGAGCCATTTCAAGTACAAAGAGTATTGTCCCGTGGTGTTCAGAAAGCTACGTGAACGTTTTGGGATAAATGATGAAGATTATCAGGTGCTGGCATTTCTGTGGATTTTGTTGTTCAAGATACTCTTTGCTGGATGCTTTTTTTCTGTGTGTGTGTGATTGAATATGTATGGAAGTAGTTAATTTCAAAAGTGGTTTACTACTATCTGTTGGAAGAAGCAAATTAATAGCTAGTTACATATTGAATAAGTTGACCATAGTACAGTTTTTGTAATAGGAAATTATTTTTTTGACCTGTTCGTTGGCAGTGTTAATGTATGTTGCATTTATCACTCATGTTGTGAAGTACTTATTTGCTAGTTACTGCAGTAGTCTAAACAATAAGTTAATTATACATTTGCATTATTACAGTTGTTAATTTTCAGCTAATACAACACATGTCCACCGTCGTCCATAAAAATGTGCCACTTTTATTTTTGGAATAGCTTCGTGAAACATTGGCCAATTTAAATAATTTTTTGGCACACGACATCAGGAAAGAACTTTTGTTGCAAACGTCTATATTTTTGGCCACCTCACTTTAATACTGCCACTGCGCTATTTTGTGAAATGCTGAAGTCGTAGTTTGGTCATTTACAACAATGAATTCATATGGTCGGGGAGCTGACGGGGTTACTATGCACCCCCTCTGTGATTAAACCCCATGCATATTTTATTGTACTCTGGGCGCTGACCTTTAGAAAAAAATTATGTTAACAGGAAAAAATTTAGGATGCAGGGTGCTTACCAGTCGTTTGTTGCTATGACAACCGAAAACCCTTAGCAACAAGCTTAGTGTGCCTATAACAAAGATAATAAATGTCTAAATATGTCAAATATTATGGATATAATAAACTGTTCACAAGTCACTAATTTCACAAGGTAGTGTAGCAACAGTATTAAAGTGAGCTGGCCAAAATTACATATCAGTCATTTGCATAGAATTTCTTCCTGATGTTGCTTGCTAAAAATTCTTAAAATTGATCCATGCTGCACGTAGCTATTGAAAAATAAAAGTGGCACGTTTTTATGGACCACAGTGTATATTTGCATTATTACAGTTCTTAATTTTTAGCTAATACAGCAACACATATAATTCACAACATGCTTCAACATTGGGCGACTTTACTTTCTGACTTAGACTTTTGCTGAGACTTTCGCGGAGCCTAAACTTCGGTCTAAGTACCTGCTTAAGTCAAAAAGTGAAGTGATTTCGCTGAGCAAAAACGTGGCAACTAACACAGATAGTTTAGTAAATTAAAACAGTCTGGTACCAAAAATAAACGTCATAATGGCTACACAATGATGCAAGACTTTATGTAATTACGTCATTTGTGTGCGCTGCGCAATGAAATAAGCAAGTCCAAGCGTAACTAGTTGATTTATTTCCTGTTAGGTTTATCGGTTTTCCGCCAATTTTAATCGTTCAGTTGAACTTTGGTCTAAGTACAGACTTTAGCGTTCAGCTATAGCTTTGGCTCAGCGAAAAGGCTCAGCGAAAGTCTAAGTCAAACACTGAAGTCGCCCACTTCGTCATTGTTTGCCACTCTGCCTGCATTGTTTTAATATTTGTGCCTGTAAACATTTTCGGAAACCTTAGGGCATTGTTTCTTATATTTTTCACAGTATGACACTTTAAGGATCGGTGTTAACAATTCTTCTGTTTGTGCATTATCATGAGATGAATTGCAGAAGAAACTGTAATAAATCAGAATAATTACTGCCTTCAAATTTGTTGCAGTTGTGTCACCTTTATGTGCATGCGTTTTTTCTACTTTGGAATACAGGCCAACTACAGTATGTTGATTGTTGAAGGCTCTGGCACATGGATTTCTACCACATAGTGGTAGACTGGTGCATGCATAAGATACAAGAAATAATTTAGATTGTGACCAATCTAATGTACTCCTTGCATGCATTATTTTCTTATGCATTCTTTTAACTGCTTTTTAGTTCCTTTCTTTTCACACCGCAAATGACGTCATCGGTCACGTGACCATTCAATTCCCGGTGGTCGACTTTCTGTGGTCTATAGTGACCATGCATCTATCTAGCACCGTTATGGAGATATGGCACCTCAAAGATAATTGGGTCACGAGTTTGATATTCTGGAGTCACGTGACGTCATCGGTCACGTGACCATTCGACTTCCGGGAGCCGACTTCCTATTGGTGGTCCATGGTCGATAGTGACCATGCATCTATCTAGCACTGTTATGGAGATATGGCCGTTTGTAGTTCTTCCAAGAAGGCTCTTCCAGGAACAGAGGTCGGTCGTTGGTCGGTCGGTCAATTGGTCGGTCCTCAATATTACACTGATCTTATATACTCCTTTTCGCTACGTTGGGAACATAGCGTGCGAGGAGCTAAAAAACAAGTGCTTTCGCTTGTTAAAAAGAGCTATGACAACTCCAGGCTACTCAGAGATGGGTCGCGATGCTTATTTCACTGCTATTTTGCAGCAGAGTACCCAGATATAAACTTATATTTTTTATCTACAGTGTGTTAGTTGCTTCTCCATTTATGTCACTTTTCTGGCATATTGTTTGCACAGAACTCGCTGACAAAGAGCAGTCCTGTAGACCATGAGACGAAAGCTGTTTGCAGCCAGTCGGGATCACGACTGCTGACATCTTATGATCGGCGTTTCATCATTAAGTCAATTCAGAGTGAACAGGTGGCGGAAATGCATCGTATCCTAACTGCATACCATCAGGTTTGTTGACATCATATAGCTACTGCTGGTAGTAATTTTGAGTTTTTTCTATAGCTGCCCATTTTCCAGGGGTATGGTGGTCTCACTTCTCATTGCAAGAATTGTTTCAGAAAATTTTTTACGTGTGAAAGCAGCTACTGCTTTCAGCGCATCTTAGCCATCACAATTCTGTCCATCCGTCTGTCTGTCCATCTGTCACACGGGTAGATCAGTCAAAAATGGTGCAAGCTAGGATTACCAAATTTTCACCGTCGGCTGCCTGGAAGACTCTACGTGTAATTTCAGGAACCATAAAGCTTTTCCATAAATTCAAAGGGGGTCATTCCGAACGAGGGCGCTAAATGAGAAGGAGGTGGACAAAATTTGCAATTTTTGGCCAATAAGTTGCTGTATCTCAGTAACGGTGCAAGATAGTAATCACTAATAGGAAGTCGTACACTGGCTCTTGATTTGCTCCGAATTCAGTGACCTTGAATGACCTTGAACGCCAAAATAGGGCATTTTATGGATTTTTGACGATTTCGGGCTGCGACACAACTCTATATCATTCAGATCGTTGCACCACGTAACTATCGTTATGCTATCCAGATAGAGAATTTTATTATTTATGTATTAACTTACCGTGAACACCCCAATTTTTACCTAAACTACTGAACTGGAACTGCTATAGGTTTTCACATGTCTCATGAGCATAAGCTTAAATTTTTTGTCTTTACAGGCCAGATACATTTTGTGGTGCCTGGCCAAGTGTGAGAGCACTGAAAGCTTCTTACATTATAAAATGTATTAATAAGCTTTTATTTTTTCATCAGTCATGTGTCCAGTTACCAGTACTGAAAAATTTAATGAAGCAGTTTACACAGTTTGTTCTTTAGGGATGTGATGCTGTTATGTCTACTTTTGACTTTATTATGTTGCAGGACCTACTGTGGGAAACTAGGCCTACCAAATTTTGTCAACATCATTAAATTTTTAAGTGAATATAGAACTGTACATCATAGGTGCGTTTGGTAACTTAGCCGGCTGCAAGCGGCTGGCAACTGCTGCACTAGCTGCTATGACTTTTCGTCAGACAATAATCTACGTTAGCGGCTAACACAGATGAATACATGACGTCAATTTGTCCACTAAAAATGGCTGTTGCTGCTTGTAAGAGGCGAGTTTCAAGTAAAAATAGTAATTAAGAAGACGATTTTGCATTAATATTGTTTTATACTGTTCGGTGGCACGTTTAGATCGGTGATTTTTTAACTTTCATCTAAAAACTGATATGCTACAATGTGCTCGTAGCGGCTTGCCATAGTTGAGTGTCTTGTAGCTTAGCAGCGGCTAAGTTACCAGACATGCCTCGTGTCTCAATAAAAAACAGTCAAAATTGTTTTCATTTTAACTTGGTCAACTTTCCACCAACTTTGATAATTTTTGGCACACAGATAGCCAAAACAATAAAATTATGTGAGGTAAGCTCATTGTCCACCTCAATGCACTGCTGCGCGAAACACAGATGCTCCAAACTTTTACATTACGTGGTGATCATTTGTATCAGATTGCTTACTTTTGCATCATCAATTCGACAAAGAGCGACATGCAATTTAATAATTTTATGGTATTAAATATTCTACGGTAAAAACAGCAGACAACAAAATTAAATCTAATCGATGAGTGGATTCCGTTTGATCAGTCGATTATTGATTCTGCTACCGGCTAGTTGTGTTGCATCTAAACCATTTTGTCCATGTATGCAGGACACATTATGGGATAAACTTTGATAATTTGCAAGCGAGTCGTTAATACAAACTTATAATTTTGCTAAGTAATTTACATTTTCGTTTATGTGCTTAATTAAAGCATTACAATGTTTATTGGAGACAACAACTTAGCATTATGCAGTAATTTGGAGCATCTGTGTTTTACACGGTAGTGTGTTGACATAAATTAGGCGAGGTGGTATATGAGTTCACCTTATGTAATTCTATTGTCTTGGCCATCTTTTTGCAAAAAATTATCAAAGTTGGTGAAAATTTGACAAATTTATAGCAAAAACAATTTTGACTGTTTTTTTATTGAGACACGGTGTATAACAGAGATTATTACTATTTTTATGTTCATGCTTTTTCCTACTGTCAGAGTTGTCAAACACCGACTTTGCCCAATTATTTTTACTGCCAGAATCATCATTTTTCAGTGTATGCCTATATATAATGTGTTCATTTGCTGTTGTTTTCAGCACATTGTAGAGCAAGATGCAAACACTCGTCTGCCTCAGTACCTGGGAATGTACCGTGTCACCATCAATGATTCAGACACCTATTTCATTGTCATGCGCAACATATTCAGTCCACGAATTCCCATTCACCGGAAATATGACCTCAAGGTACTTAAGTAAAACTTGTATTATGGCTGCTTTGGTGTGATATTTTTGCCTGGTTGAATTGGACGTTTCAGTTAATAATTCTGTAGAATAGTTAGATGCATTAGTGAATCACATTTGATGCATATGAGGAGCTTTTAGTACTTACACGTTTATGATTTGTGTGATTTTTAGCAAGTACTTGCAGTGTTAGTACTTGTAGGTTTTTGATTTTTAAGTGATTATATTAATATTAATATTATATTGGATGCAGCATTTTTCTTTGGTGTTGTTCATTTATGATATCACTGTCTTTGCCTGCAGTGATGCAATGAGCTGATATAATATGCCATATAAATTCAACCTGTATTTGTTTCATTGTTTAAATAGCAACATGTGTACTATTTTTTGGAGTGATTTCTGTTTGCCACTATATTTTAGCAAATTGTCACAGATCAGAGGAAGTTGTTAGGGCCCATCGTTTTAGTTTATTAACCTATACTGTTATTTTTCAATTGTGTGTCATCTTCTTGATCCACTGCTCCATTTTTTTTTCAGTCACTTTCTCTCAGTCCCAGTCTGCATGTTATGGTTGATAGGGGTGGCGTGGTCTGTGACTGCTGACTTATTTTGTTCTGTTAGTTATTTTGTCTCGACCTGTGAGTTTATTCAAAGTGAACTGGCTTTCATGCCCTGTTTCCAATGCAGGGCTCAGTGGTCGATCGACATGCAAGTGAGAAGGAAAAATTGAAGGACCTGCCAACGTATAAAGATAAGGACTTTCTTGGAGATAGAAAAGTTCTGTTTGTCGGCTCCGAAGCCAGACAGAAACTGCTCAGTGTCTTCCAAGCTGATGCTGAGGTAGTGACTGATATTGTTTATATTTGAAAGTTGGAATTATTCTGTTTTGAACTTTGCTCAGCTATATGCTGCTGCTGCTGCACAATGCACACTCTTAAGGGGATGTCAGATGAACGACAGTCATCTGATTTTATCGGCCGACAAAATTGCCCGACAGATTTCTGTTGTGTGTCATGCAAAAATCGTCCAATTCTGTTGGCTGACAAAATCGGTTGATTTTGTCGGCCAATATACAACATGTTCTATCTTCGACGATTTTGTTTGCTGACTTTTTGTAGATCGGTCAACAAATTTTGTTTATGTTGCCACGGTGATTGTTTACAATGGAAGATGAATATTTATTTTAGTTACTTATTGTGTTTGATATTTATTTTTGTTCACTAGATGCAGAAAAAAGTGATGCGAGTATCATTTTGCGATCCGCATTCTGCTGTTATGCTAGCTGTTAGTGTTATCGTATGAAGTGGCAGACGAAAATATCGGTTGTATGTCATGGTTCACCGATTTTGTCAGGCAACTAAACCACGCCCACAGAAGTTAGCCGACTTTGTCATTTGTCTGACATCCGATGTCCATTTTTCATTGTCATCTTCTGCATCAAATGCACTGGTGGTCTTTGCCATGTAACTGGTTGACACTTTGTAAGTACAGTAAGCACAAAACGTTGTTGGCTTACTGTAAAATCTTGCATATGATTATATGGCAGGGCTTGCCATTTGAAAATAAGAGGTGATTGAAAAATCAATCGCACCACACAGAGTAGGCGATTGATTATGGTGGGAACATTATACTATCACTGTAGGGTGTAGATGCTAAGATGAGGGCTCCCTCCTTCCTCAGTGCCAACCCTAAGTCACACTTACCTTTTCCCTGTCTTTTTTACTCCCCTTTTTTCTTCTCCTTTTTAAACATTATTCTCTTCTTTTCCAAAAGATTTCGCTAAGATCTATGGCATCTGGGGCGGAGTCCTGCCGTAAATACATTTTAATGACTTTTGAACCCCTGAAACGCATCTCATGGCAACATTGTTAGATCAAATATTATCTTAATTTAGTCCCAGCTTTTTCCAGGAAGCATTCTGTATTCTGATAGGTTCTAGGAGATTGGGTTGTTGTGCAGTTGTTATCGGGTCTAAACCTGATGGACTACAGCCTGTTAGTCGGCATTCACAACTGCGATGCTGCCTCGGACCACTATCAACAGCAGCAGCAGCAGCAGTTGGACCTCGGTGATTGCCAGACGTCATCGGACGTAGTTCACAGCGGCGGCACTGGTGGCGCCACTGTCAGCAGCAGTGATGAGCTGGACTCGTCCGGCTCGGCTGGGACTCCCCCGGAAAGTCCGCTGACACTGCGACGCCAGCGGACAATCTCGTTCACGGCCGAGCTCGACTCCTGCTTAGAACTCTTTGCCCTCAAGTGCACCGAACGTGAGTTTCTCAACACCATTGTAATTGTTGTTTCAGTTGGGTAATAACGTGTCTCCATCAGAGCGAAGCAAAGAAGGAGACTGTTTTTTTTTGTTCCAGTCTATTTTTGTTAGCTGAATTATGCAACAAATTATGATTAGTTTTTGATGAAATTTTATGTAGCATTTGGGCATGTACCAATGTGCAGATGCTCAGGTTTTGGTGGCATTTAGGATTCTTTGTGGATTCTGGATGATTAGGAGATAGCAGAACTATATTTCAAAAGCATTTTTTTGTTATCACCAGGTGGCAGAACCAGGTTATCTAGTGACATTATGATGTTACAGTGCTGAATGAAGATTAGATTAAGTATTGGTATCATTTTAACACTGCTGCTGCTTTGCCATTTGTGATAGTGTTCTCTCGGTCCACTTTTCTCTGGTTACTTCGGGATAGACAAGGGTCCCCCAAGAATAAATCTCTGGGCATTGATTTTGTCCACTGGGTGCCCCCCCAATGCATCTTTTCTAATGAGTATTTTTGAATCACTGGATGATTTAGCCATATAAATTATTTTTTATATTAGGCCCACTGTTATCCTTCTGATGCTGTTATTGTGGTCGAAAGGTGTACAGTCTCGGGAAATGCGTGCTGTGAATGAAGTTAACCTGCTTTTGTCTGACAGTTGAAAAGAACAATGTGCCAAATGGCTGCTTACCCTTGTACCGAGCAAATCAACGTGTGCAATGCAATGAGTCCACTTGTAGGCGGCTGGCATCTCTGCTTATCAGTTACCGTCATGTGTAGCATTCTCACTATTTTTACCAGTTGCATTGTGACACACTTGCCTTTTTTCTCGTAATATTTTAGCTTCACGACAAATGTGTTTTTGTCTGCAGATTTTCTTTTAAAGATACAGAATTTGCTGCTGAATTTCGGGGGGAGAGGGCACTTAACAGAAAAGTTGAAATTTTGAACACCTATATCTTCTCCATTGGAACGAAAGCAGCTGTCTGTCGGAAATTACAACTTTCTGCATCCGTCCCTTTTTAACTCACAGCACCACTTTTTACTGTCATTTATGCACAGTCGTCTAGTAACAGGTTAGTCAAGGTTAAATCGCCGATAGTCAACAGGCCCTTTCACAGCTCTGTGACCGATGCGAGCAGTGCTCATTTCCGTTTTCAAGGCCCCAAGACAGCAGCGTGCCGAAGACACCTCGCCTGCTGTATGAGATCCCACAGTATTACCTACCTCTTGATACAGGCGAACCCGTCTCTGCCTTATATATGGAGGAGGGCCAGACCTCCGCATATTACTGCCGTAACCTTCCCGGCAGTGAAGCCGGTACGAATTTGTACTGCTTGGTGAGCAGAAGCACATGTGTGTGAACAACTTGCCCAAGATCATTACCTGGTAGTGCCCTGGCTTGGAGTCGAACCTGCAACCTCAGGGTTACAAGTTCGGCATGCTACCATTACACTACCAAACCAGTAGCCAGTAGTAGTAGTAGTAGTAGTAGTAGTAGTAGTAGTAACAGTCATCATCATCATCATCGACAACCGTGGGCTCAATGCCCGTTGGTGTCTGACGCCATTCTTACTATCGCTGCCCACCGCTGCCTATCT
>Ga0209367_1001322_pt1 | contig 29979 bp, 20 predicted proteins | sample WorMetLIZISLAND2_FD_187412 | JGI IMG/M metagenome (GOLD analysis project Ga0209367, IMG submission 187412) | Marine gutless worms symbiont microbial communities from Max Planck institute for Marine Microbiology, Germany - Olavius geniculatus... ...
AACTTTGTCGTTTTTTAACAGAATCAAATTTTACTTGGCAGTTAGATGTAGAAGGTTTCAATAAATAAAGCTGTAAAATTTCATATTAAAATCCCAAACGGTTGCTGAGAAAACGGCGAAAAAATTTGGGGGTCCACTTTTTTCTGCCGCACCCTGTAGTCCACATAAGTGTGCAAATGTACATACTGCATTTATTACATTGATTTAATTTCACATAATAAGTTACTGTGTTAAATAGTTTATTTTTTGTCTTCATTGGCATCTGTATATTCAATTGATAACTGGGCCCATGATTTTTTTGGCCTGTGAAAGTCCACGCCATGGGTTGGAATTTCTTTTAGAAAGCTTTGTGTTTACTTATGATGTGTCTACCGTGTCCAGGTCACGTGTCAGGTGTATATACGAGGGGCGTTCAAAAAGTTTTACAAGTCGATATGTTAGACTGAAAAACTTTTCAAAATCCATATAGCAATAAAATGCATATTTCTTCCGAACTCGTGAGCTTAAAGCGGATGTGACGTCATCGTAACTTATGACGTCGTAAAGCATTTTATATCTGTCCTTTCAGCCAGACTTCCACCACAGACTTGATTGTGTGAATTTCAAATTTAGAACAAGATAATAGTTACTGTAAGTCAGGTCTTTGCTGAAGGTCAGATCTTTGAAGTCACGAACAGCTTACTGAGTAATTATAACTTGGCGACTGGATTGAAGTGTCGAATTTAGGAGGAGATCTATGGGCCTCGCTCCTAGGCCACCACACACCAGGGCTCCCAAAATCATATATTGCAGACTTTGTTTCACCTTTCTCAAAGACGATGGATATCACTAACTGTTAACCTTTAATAAATTTTTTTGACAAGGTCAAATCGTGATGTGGCATCGTAATTGATAGAAGCACTTTTATTTACGGTTGGCACAGATTTTGGCTACTAAATATTTATAATTACGTATGAGAAATTCATGGACGTAATTGTCAGGGCTCTCATGAAATCACATGTCCCAAGGCCTCATATTGGAAAATCCGGCTGTGGGCTGGAGAAATGGCATGCAACATATAGCCTAATTTTACGCTGTTTGCGCTACACTTCAAATCGTTCCTGTTTAATGCCCTATGATGTCATACATTATAATGACGTCAGATCCGCTTTAGGCTCATACGTGTTCCGAAGAAATATACGTTTTATTAGTGTAGACAGTTTTTAAAAAATTTGTAGTTTAACATATCGACTTGCGAAACTTTTTGAATGCCCCTCATACATAAGTAACTGAATGCCATGGGCATTTGAATGCCTTTGTTTTATTTTACAGTATCTGGTAGTTTGGGATGTGCTTGGACTAGACAAGCAATGTTACAGCTCCAAAGAGCGAACACTGTGTGCGGTTTAATTATACTATGTAGTTAATTTGAAGCTAATCACATCCGTATGATCATGATACAGCATATGCTTTTATTGCACACTAATAAATGTAGTAATGGCGTATTACAGTGCCATTCATTGCCATAAAACTGTGAAATCTGTTGGGTTAATGACAATTTGCCATGGCAAATCTGGGCCCAATTATTGCTGGCAAGTAGCTGGAGCGTTATTGTCTCTACGTTGCTGTGAGCACTTGCGATTTTCTGTCAGTTTGTGTCATTAATGGATTACAAGTGTGTGCATGCACATTTTTTGGCTTTCTGTGTTTTTTGTGACTTATTTATCGTTTTATTTTGCTCCAAGTATGTTCTGTCATTTTCTTTTTGACGAATAGGAGTAGTAGTAGGGTTGCATTTATGCATTCATTTGTCCTGCGATACTGGTATATCGTTGTTCTCAGTTAAAACAGTAGCAGGCTGTTTTACTGCCTGACAGTTTTAGATTTAAATTCCTTCATGTATGGTTCAAGTACTTGATTCCCTCAACTAATTTTCTGTTAGTAGCAGTTTATATCATTGCTTCACTTGCTGATTGGCTTTGCTATGCACAACCCAGATGTCAATGCCGGCTTTTTCCATGGTTCCTATAGTCAGGGAAAACTCAGAGGGTCAGAGAATGTATAAGTACCAGGATGCAGATGCAAAGATGCAGAAAGATTTGTGGACTGTTGTATGCTGACTGTGTATTTGTACCTCCACTTTTAAATTTGTTCGCCTCCTTTGTTTGCAGTGTGATTGCAAGCGCTTGAAAAACGACACTGGTATTCCACATGAACGAATTATAGTCAGGGAAAACGATTAGTTTTGTCCTGGAACGTCAGGGAAAATGCAGAGTAGTAGGAACCATGTTTTTCTGTTGTCTTGTGTTATTAGCAATGTTCTATCTAGTGTTATAGATTCTTCAAATTTTAGCGCATTGTTAATGTGCGTGTTGTTATGTAACTGGCTGTATGAAGTGTTTTGGTCTATACTCTGTGCAGGATCAGGTTGTATGTTTTATTAATAATTTTAACATTCTTGATCTAAAAATAAACGATATTGGACTACGCTGTTAGTGCTGAATGTCGTAAATTTAGATGGCTTATTTTTGCAGTTGTCGGTTGCAGTCATTTTGAAAGAATGAGTTATATTTATTGCATATTAGGAAAGTGAACTTTGTGTCAATATTTGCTCAGCTTCTAGAGCTGGGAATAATTTTAAATGATGTGTACTGAATTTCTGTTCTTTTTAAGCCTGCTGGTTTTTTGTTGCATGCATACATGTTGTTGAATGGTTGTTTTGGTAAGATATATTTGGATTAGTGCTAGAGCCCAACCTAGATCATGGAGTAAAAATGCAAATTACATGTGTGTTTTTGGTAGAAAATGCAACTTACATGGAATGTTAGAATAGCCAGAAATTGTTGTAATTTGTTTTACTGCAGGTGCCTTTAGCGAAATATTGATGGCAGGCTATACGCTGTTCATGTTCTGAGTTGCGAGTCTTGTCGAGTTTTTAGTTTTTGTTGATTTCAGGCGTCACAATGTTTCCTGCATGAGCATCATCTGCAGTCTGATAGCTTGTTGTATTGAGCACAGAATTAATCTCAAGCATATTTGTGCAGATTTATTACCGTCCACATTTATTCTTATTCTGCTGTATTCAGAAGAGTCTGTTGAGAGTTGGTATTAATTACCGAAATGATCTCACATGATGCATATCGGCATTGTGGTGATAATGGTAATATGCATATTACAGTGCCATAGTGCTGCCATAGTCAAAGCAGCGGTGAACAGATGCATTTTCAGTTTACGTTTAAAATTGCTCCCATGCAGGACAGATAGAACAATTTTAAATAGAAAATTTAGCCTGTATGTTTGGAAGTTACATTACATAACATGCCACAGTGCCCTAGACATAAATCAATAATGTGGCATGTGATGTAACGCTCACTGGTTTTGATACTCTGGCTAGGAACTGAACAAGTTTTAGTTAGATCAGGTGTGACTTGCTGATCTGAGAAAAGTTATTCTGATACCTTGTGGTATCTGGCATAGGGTTCAGCGATAGAGTGAAGCTGTCTCATTGGTGAGCTGTTAGATGATGTAGGTGATGTTAATACAGATTGTTGTCAGTACTTATAACAGGTACATGTACCGAAATATAAACCAGTTCGTGCAGTAGTAAATTGTGGCTTGCATTGCATGTTTCAGTAATGCATTCACTAAGCCAGTCGAAGTCTAATTAAATGCGCTTACTAGGTTGGGACATTGCATCTGATACTTTAGAGGCTGACGAATTTCACCACTCACATGTTCAGTCATTTCACTACAACTCACCAACAGCAATGTGTAGGAGGATGGCACATGTATAGTGTAGTAATTTCACCGTGTGATAGGATTGGTTAATCAGCTGACTTAGGCTTATTTCTGTCTAACAAGGTCCGTGGTGGTGTGTAGGATAATATATATACTAATAGGTCAGTGCTAGCGGTAGATCGGCAATCTCGCACTAGAGAGCAGAAAATTACTAGCGGTAGATCGCCATTTACCTAATTACATTTATCTCGTTGTTAATGTAAGAATGCTGCCACATTTCTTCTTCACTGCATTGCTAAGACTGTGGTTGGAACTGAAATGTTATAAATTACCAAGCATTAAATAAAACTTATTCAGAAGCACTATATATAGTTCTAAGTCCGTATTACAAAAAAACAGCTTTGGCTTGAGACGGACTCTGATATAATATTAAATAAGCCTGATTTAAGTGTGTGACAGGGTCGTGGCATGGTTTATAGACCTTCTGTGTCTATCAGGAACATAAATTCTACCATCTTCCAAATAATGTATCTACCCGATCTACCTCTAGCAGTTTTCCAGTGCTAACAGCAAGATCGCCAATCTACCACTAGAATATTATTGATACTGATATCATACGAGTTATCTTGAACGTTTCTTGTTACTTTATATGTTTTTGTCTAGTGTGTTATGATGATTTAGTGAGTTGCATTAACTGTGTGATTTTTTAAATACAATTAACAGTTCTTGACTCTTGCGTTAGTCGAGTTCTTTACGAATTCTGTTCATAATTAAGACTTTGTACTGTTTTATCAGTTTAATACAAATTTTTTTATTTTTATATAGCTGATGCTGAAAGTCATGTTGGTAACTACATTTTCGGTGGTTGTAATTTTATTATGTTCGGTTTTGTTCATGTAAGTTTTTAGAATTTCATTTCTGAAACATCCGGATGAAAGTATAAATATATGGTATTGTTTGTTTATGACAAAATTTGGTACACGTATTGCAAGTGAATATGGGTTGGCCATTAGCATCTCATCTTGTGGTTGTATGGTTTGCATTGCATGGTGGGAATGGATTATGTCACCGGTTAGTGGTGTACACGTGAATCGTAGTCAGTATGTTTGCGTTATGATCTGTTTGCATTTTGTCTTGTTGTCTGTTTTCACTGCCTCACGGCATTGTGTTGCTGTGTTTTATATATGTGTAGACTGCTTTGCGACATACATTCCCAATTTAGTTACGTAGCAGTCTAATTGTACAGTTTTTGCAAGTCGCCAAGTTGTTTGCTGTCGTTCTGCATTCTAGTATTTTATCACGTTGATAACTGTACTCACATTTCCTGCCTTTGGTATATTATTTGATGGGTTGAAATTTATACAGCTCATCTTTGACTGTTCTATTCCTCTTGTTTGTCAAGTTGTCAATTGACCGTTCTAATGCAGGTGATCAATTTTTATTGCAGAAAAATTATTTGCACCAAATAACCATCTTTGGAGTAGCGTTTGCTGCTTTGGTAACTTGACTGTCTATATTTAGTTCTTGTTGCCTATTTAATACATATCTTAAGAATTATTTGTGTTTCCACGCCTTAGTTCTCTTGCTAGTGGCATATTCGCATCAGTTACATCCTTGTGATTATGACAGTAAAACTATAGTTTTACCACAAATCTGCAAAAAATACGAAAGAGCTTCATATTTGTAGATGAGATGATTACAGGCACAACACACTCGGTTTTGGAATTTTTTTATCCATGAGCAAGCACTAGTTGACAGTGGTTATTACATGATTGCAATAAATGCATAACAGTATATATTCAGTAATATATTACATAAGAATATTATGCAGCTGAATATTGAGCATTAATCAGTCAGTGCACTGATCAATCAGTAGCAGTGTTTATAAGTTTCAGTTTACAATTAACACAGTCCACCATCAGTAAGCAAAACCCGACCGATATTTGCCTTGCCTGCCTCATGCAGTTAATCAGTGTCTCTAACATTCCCAGTGCTGGTATTATTTGTGAAATAATGACGAAACAACAACAAAAAATAGTACTGCTATTACTACTAATCATCAGACATAAGGCAGTGATGCCAAAAGTTGATACAACTGAATCAGAAGTGCCACTGTGGCATCAAAACTGTTGTTTAGAACACGAGTGTATGAGAAAATCTGATAGGAAGATGGAGAATTTTCTGCTGTAAGAACTATCAGTATGTAACAGTGTTTTCATCCATAATATCAGACAGAAGGCATATTTGCAATCTAACATGGCATGCATAATATATAAGATCTCTAGAAATCAGAAAAAAATCTCGAGAACCACCGAGCCTCATGACAACAACAATGAAATCACGTGCATAATAACTGGAATGGACTCTACTGTTAATTGCTGCAGTTAACATGACATCATTCAGACGGTGTACATCTAGTTTATCCATACAAAAACACGTGGGACATACACAAAAAAATAAAAAGTTCAACAATATATGACAGGAAACAGATCCAAACTAACAACTACTGGAAATTTACAAAATTGGAAAGAGTGACGAAAGGCCGGAAAAAATACTGCAAGGACACAAAACACGGAACTGTAACACAGTAGTGCAAGTTATTAGCCATATTATATACATCACCACGTGAATGTGCAATAAACCACTTTGAACAAAACTTAGCATAGAGTTAAGGGTTGATTGTTCTGTGCTTAGGTTAACTTTAACCCTCGGGTTAACCTTGTGCACACTGTTCCTTCCATTTTGGCATGGAACAATGCACCATGAGTTAACCTGGGTAATTTCCCGAGTTAACCTTATGGTTAACCATGAATGGAACAATCGACCCTATATGCAGCTATATACACTTGTCAGATAAATGAAACCAGACCATCTTTCACATAAGTTCAGTAAACAAACGTTTGTTTCCTCAAACAGCTCATCACTAAAAACACCAGGTAGTGGTAAGAGTATCAGACTCTTAACTTTGAGGCTGAGGTTCAAATCTCACTGTGAGTCATTTGCAAGCAACCTTGAATGACTTGCGAAATCAATCTCAGGATCTGGGGGAATGATGCGTTCGGAAATTTTCAAATACGTTAACATATGTTAAATACTGTGAGCAAGCTATCTGAGATCACATATGATGACTCATTAGACAACTATTCTAAAGTAATGCAGAGAGAACATGAAGGCATCAAGCACTCACGATGTTGCAATGTCTGCAAAAAAATCATCATCGAAATGCAAGTCCTAACAGAAAAAAATACCAGTAATAACATTTCATGCTGCAGTCAGTATTTAAATACACCACGTAATTCAACTGTGTCATATAAATGAACAAAAATGCATTCAGTATTCAGCAGTACAGAATTCAACACCTCGGGCAGCTAAGATGATTGAATGAAACGCCACAGTAGCACTAACTACTGCCTACATGACAATGCCGTATTGCCGAGACGAATAAAATATATGTACAAACCTGAGCAACAGTCGATCTACTCTACTCTTATCACAGGTCATTAACACCACCCAGGCACACAGGTGTTTAACAGGAATAACCGCAGCATTTCAACAATAATATTAAATATTCACTAACAACAGGAATAATGACAGAGACAATATAAATATGCATACATCATCATAATACACTTGTGTCCGGTAAAAAAAATCCACTAGACATCATGCAATAAAAATGTCAAATCTGAATGAATCTGAATAAAGTTTTAGTTTCGTACACTTAATCCCCAATAAATTTCTGAAGCAACTGCCAAATTACATTGAAAAATATTATTTCTTACCACAGTTATCGAATGTTGAATGTCGAAAGCAAAATATCTCCATTACCAGTATGGCGTTACAGAAGTAAACCCCTGTATACATTTGCATTTACAACTTTAACAAACAACATCCGATTCTGGCAAAATTTTACATCAGCAATATGTCGTCTATCAATGTGCCAAATTTCAGTTAAATCTCGCAATGCAAGCAATAGTTACAGCGGCTTTTGTGAGGTCATCCCAAAATGTGAGGTGTCGATCTTCCGCAACAGTTTGTTTAATCCTGACAGTGTCCACGGCTTGCTGGGAAATATCGCAATAAACCTTTTATCTCTTTCTCTTGTCTCAACAGTTTAATTAAAACATGATCATCTGCAGTAAAAACCATTTTGTTACTGTTTACGTTATTTTGATTGCATCAACAAACATCATGCTGCTTGAGCAACTGCATTATGTAATGCCATATTGGTAACGAACATACTGGGTATTTTCTTATCGATATTCAACGTTTAACAACTTTGGTAAGAAATAATATTTTTCAACAAAATTTGGCAATCGCTTCAGGAATTTATTGGGGATAAGTGTACGAAACATTATTCAGATTCATTTAGATTAGACATTTTTATTGCATGATGTCTAGGGGTCAGTTTTTTACTGGACACAGTGTATATTAGCAGGAATGGACTAAACATGCACTGCACACATATGCACAATCGGATTTTTGTTCAACTGGCCTGCCCACTGGCCACTTTCCAGAGTTACTCTAGACTAGGCATGCCTTTAAAGCAAATGTTTAGGACTTGTTGTTGTGGCAGTATTTTTAGAGGACAGATGTCCTTCAGATGATCCAACCAACATCAAAGCACTGGAAGACGGTTGCCATATAGGTAGGTTGTAAGTTGGCGATTTTTCTGGAATTAGTGCTGGAATTTTTCCACAAAACTTATTGAAAAATAATAGTAAAGATCTGAAAAAAAGTCAGCAGGAAATTTTCCCAACATTGTCCAGGATAAGAAACTTCAAACAACTGGAAAATGTTTCAGAAATTGCAAACAGGCATATTAACAGCAACAGTAAACAAACATCACAGGCCATCTGCATTATACTGTACATGAAAATTGTCACTGATTCCACACGTAGATTACATATGAAACCCACATGCAAATCTGTCAATGTTGACATGATATCCATATAAATGCTATTGGGGTAATTACTAGCTAAACTGGAAATTTCCAGCTCCATTCCTAAATGTTATTTTTCTGGTAAAGTTACAAGTACTGCCATGATAGGTCAAGAACAACAATGCAACAGTTGCATGGATCCTTGCATTTGTAATAGCTTATAAGCTGCTTTCCCTTCCACCATGAAAGAGCATCCCAAGTGGAACAGTGAAAAACACAAACAGGCTACCACCACACATGTACAAATACCCATAACACATTGCAAGTACTCATTCAAAAATCTGCCTATTATGTATCATAATGACTACACAGTGTTTCATAAAAAAGGCACCCTTTTTACGTGCGAAAGCAGCTACTGCTTTAGCGCGTCTTAGCCATCGCAATTCTGTCCGTCCGTCCATCTGTCACACGGGTGGATCAGTAAAAATCGATCCAAGCTAGGATCACCAAATCTTCACCGTCGGCTGCCCGGGAGACTAGTTTCAGCAACCGTAAAGCTTTTCCATAAATACGAAGGGGTCACCCCGAACAAGGGCGCTAAATGAGAGAGAGGTAGGCAAAATTTGTGATTTTTGGCCAATAACTCACTGTATCTCGGTAATGGTGCGAGATAAGGCCTAGGTTACTATTAATCGCTAATAGGAAATCGTATACTGGCTCTCGATTGGCGCCAAATTCAATGACCTTGAATTACCCTGAACGCCAAAATAGGGGGGTTAATGGATTTTTTTGCCGATTAAGTGCTGCGGCACAAGTCTATATCATTCACAAGGTGGCGCCACGGTACTGGCGTTGGTGGCGTAGTTGGTAACGCGTTTCGGCTGAAACAAAGTTACTCTACGCCGCGTCCGGTTAGTACTGCGATGGGTGACTGCCTGCGGGCAGGAACTGCTATAGGCTTTCGCGCGTCCCTTGAGCATTAGCTCAAATTTCTCATCGTTTCTTTTATAACTCAGTCAAATGGTGATCAATTTGCATGAAATTTTTACCAGATGTAGCTGAAGAAATATAAATTCAAATTATTTCAACAAAATGTGGCCATTAGTTAAATATTCTTTGCTAGTTTTAATGTAATGCTGACATCATAATGTCTCGTGAGTACAAACTGGCTTGTCTCAACTCGTTCTGTCCGTAGCTACTCTGCTTCGACGGTGAACTTTATCTGGTTTACTGACAAAAAATGTTCATCGAGTCAGCACTTAGAAACATGAAGGCATAAAATCAGGTGTCTCGCAATTCAAAAACTCATCCATCTCGTAAGCGCAATGTGCTGGTGCACTGTCTTGCTGAAAGGTGTAAAAGTTAAGCTATCCCCACAAGTGTGTGAAAGTGATCGTTTTGGGCATTTTTGTGGCTACAATGTTAAAAATTCAACAGTTTGTCATCAATAAACCGGATAAAGTTCACCATCAACACAGGGCAGCTATTCAGCAAGTCTGTCAGCACTGGTTGCAACAAGCCAGTTTGTACTCGCAGCACACTATGACGTCAGCATTACATCACGACTAGCAAAGAATATTTAACTATCAGCCACGTTTTGTATTTTGTATTTCGAATTATTATTTCTTCAGCTACATTTGGTAAAAATTTTGTGTAAATTGATCATCATTTGACTGAATTATGAAAGAAAGAAAAAGGGAGCCTTTTCTATGAAACACCATGTACATAAAAGCAAGCACATGGCACACATGCAATATAACCGAATAACCACAACCATACCACAAAAACCAAAATATTAACAAATCCCCAAAAAATTCCAATGTAAGAGCATGGCATCTAAAGCTGTATGAGCAGACTGGCTGATGAAATGCTATCTCCGCCACCAACCGTCTGGACTACGTTGGTACAAACGAGCACCGGTGCCAAGCAAATCTGTACTTTGTTGCGATCATCAATCATCTCGTGCCAACAAGTCACTGGCTGCTCCGGCTCCAGTGGCACCCGGCGACTTCCACGCTGAATGCTCGACGAAAACGAGTCGTCGAGTAACAGCCGAGATCGCGAGATGGCAACGTGTTTGTCACCGCAGGTGTGTCGACTGGCAGCGAGTGACGCTCGAGCTGCAGCGGAAACAGCGTTCTTCCACGAAGGACTTCCACGACTGCTCTCAGCCACGAGCAGTGCCTGGAACGCCAGCGTGTGCACATGCAGCCGTGTAATACGCCGAGCACCTATAGCACCTTCACTCATCCTCTGTAGCAGCCGGTACACCTCACGCATCTGATCTAGTGTTGTCGCGACTCGAGCGTACGCATCCGAAACGGCAGTGACAGACCCGTTGGTCAGAATGCTCAGCAAGTTGGGCAGCTCCTGCTCATTCATTCCCAACGAATCGCAGTAACGCACTACCGCATCAACGACGTCTTGCAAGCAGGCAACCTGGACGAATGAGGCCATCTCAAAGTGGATGTGAGTGTTCAACGACACATCAGACAGAATGCTTGATAGCAAGTCCAAGCGTTGACGTCGCTGCCCTGCATCAAACAATGTGGACGCAACTGGACAACAGTAGTAGAAAGATCAGGAAATTTCAATTAAATGTTGATTTTTAGTGTATGTTGCACAGACTATGGCTTTCGCTAGAATGTAGAGTGAAGTGATTTAGTTAGCTACAGGGTGGGCCCAAAAAATAACACAAAATCTTTATATGCCAATAACTTCATCAAATATTAACCAATTTTTAAAAATTTTTTCACTGATAGAATCAGCGGAAAATTTGTAGTAATATTAACACTAAAGGTCCCACCAAACCTCATGGGTGTCATTACACTACCTTGTGAAATGTCAGACATCACACTCAAGCCGGAGATGACTATGACCAATTGCATGATCAACGTTGATTGAGCCTGACATGTGGCTTCTAAACAGCCCAAACTTAAATCCTGTCAATTATGCTGTTTGGGGGGGGGCTCTTTCATAGATGGTTTATCAATGTTGACAATTCACAACAATTCTGGAGCACTGAATGGGGCAAACTGTCGCAGCATTTGGTTAATTGTGCCATTGGTCAGCAATGTCGCCGACTTGAGTGCATCGTCCAGCAGAAAGGCGGACGCATTGAACACTTGATGTGAAAAGTGCGAAATGTTCAGTTATTTTAAACTCAATAAACACGTTGTTTTGTTGTTAATTTTTTAGAATGTGTTGATATGGATATCACCTTGTTTTCAATTGTTGCTTTAAAGATACCGATATTTCACTAGGTAGTGTAGCGACACATGTGAGGTGTGGTGGAATCTTTAGTGTTACTACAAATTTTCTCATGATTATGACAGTGAAAAGATTATAAAAATCGGTTAATAGTTATTGGCATATAAAAATTTTGTGCCATTTTTTTGGCCCACCCTGTATACACATAGGCAAAAAGACAACCTGGTCACACGTACTTATTTACAATATATGAGTGCATCAGCAGAAACAAGACTATTTTAGCAACCACTTTCCATGTTTATCAACTGATTTCAAATATTTGAAGCCTGCTGGATGGCATTTCTGAAGTCCTGCTACCAGTGTAAAGCAATGGAGGCATCTAATAACAATACTACTAGCATACCTTGTGCAAATGGAAAATTGTCAAGCATCTGAAGTCCGCTGACAATGACCAGGTGAGGTGAGAACGATTTCAACGCAGAGCCAAACTTCTCTAGTGATGACAACATTGGATTATTGTTATCGTTATGTATAATAAACCTACAAAAACAAATAGTGAAATACCGACATTATAGATAAACTGGACAGTTATAACTTGATGCACAAGCTCAAATATTTCTACACTGTTAGCTGGACCACCATGAGAGCATTTGGCCTGTAAAAGTTTGGCCAGTGACATAAAATAAATCTCAAACTTAACTTTCTGAAACTGGGATAGTGAGGAAAAGTCTAACCCAAAATCTGAAAAATGAGCTGTTAGAGGGTACTGCAGAAAATGCCAACAGAAATGTCATTGTCATCACAGTTAATGCAATATTGAGCCTGCTAAGGTCTTTGATCATCAACCTCATTGATAGCATGTCAGACGACTACAACAATAAACTTAAGTTAAAAAGTTGATGCAAAGTTTTGGAACTGATTCTGCATCTACAACAAATGCAATGCATGTTTTCTAACCTGTTAGACCGCGGTGCCTTGTACTTGCCCCATTTTTCACCTTTCTTGTATTCCAGTATCAAATGAATGTCATCTTCTTCAACCTGATCTCCAGCAACTACGGAGAAATAGACACAACAAATTAACAACTTTTCACATGTTCTTGAAACTCTGATTTCAGTGACATCTCTACAGACAGAATGGCTGTTGTAGAAACAGAAAAAATACAACAAAACTGAAGTCATGCAATTTGAGCCCATGCTCTATGCAATAATAAGAACAAATTGCTTAAAGATATTTCTGTGAAAGTCAATGGATTGTCAGTCAGATCTTCTTGTAGGCTAATTATCTTACGACACTACAAAATCTTCTAATTCCAAATTAGCACAGAGCAACCTAAGTTCAGACAGATGAAAATATGATGTGCACAGTGACAATATAACAGCCGCATACTGCACTGAGGTACCATTAGCTGATGAGAATCAGCAGCTGCATAGAGCTTAGAGTTCTCAATCTGACTCATGCAAACAGTACTATAGCATGGGTTTCAATGTGTGACCATTCTTTACATTTCAATGAATTTTTCTCACGTCACAATTATCAACATCATGAATACTAACAGACAATAATGAAATACACATGCATCTCATCAATGCAATGCACAAATTCACCATCAAAAATCTCATCCTACTACTATGCTGTAAAAATACTGGAAATGATAAAATGTGGAGTTGATAAAATTTTCCCACACAAGATTTTTTCCAGACAATTTGTGTCATTTTCCTGACTTCTGGTCCATTCTCTGAAACTTCTCTGACAGCAGTCAAATTTTGACATCTTCAGTTTTGACTGACACGGAGTCACCCCTCAGTTACTAACTTTACCTTTCCATGAACCACCTCTATTATTACAACAGTTGTTGCTTTATTGTTTAACTGATCAATTACTCTGGAGTTACTTGAAGTTAGACTAAGGCCCACTGCGGGCGCTAGAGAGTTGGAGGCCCCCCAAATACAAGTGCGAGACCCCCATAATGGGGGTCTGGGTGCAAAGCCCCCAGCAAGGTCCAGGGGCAGAGCTTCTGGTTACAGGGACAGGGGTAAGCCCCCCTGAAGCTAAAACACTTTTGGCTTTTGGCCGTTCACTTAAAGCCGCAAATTTGCCCACTTTTAAAAAATTGGAAACGCAAAAAAATCTGATATAATTTGTGTTCTCTTTGCAAAAAATGAAGTCTAATAGACCGCAATACATCACAGATTACTACACATTAATGAAAAGCAATAGACTTGTCCATTTTGAGTAAACTTTTCACGTGTTTAGTTATTTTATACCGTATTTTAAATATATTTTTTACAAACTTGAAATTTTTTTCATACCTAGTATGAGGCCCCTGAGCATACGTGAGGCCCCCCAGCCAGATGGTATGGCGGCCCTTCCACCGTCTCTGCTAAAGCCCTATAAGTTAACTTCTGCCACTCATTGGCAAAATTATCACAGGCCAAATTCCCTTGCTCATGCTGGCACCCAACAAGCACATCAAAAAACTAAATGGGGTAATAAATAAAATTACCACAAAATCGTTTACAGATGATTAAAGAACAAAATAATTAGTTGATTACCCTCAACATCAGGGCTGATCTGCTTACAAAGGCCCTCAGTCATCTCAGCTCCAAGCAAGACCCGAATGCCTTCTTCTCGCAGTATGTTATTCACCATCACCGGAGCATTGCCACCAATCACTAACTTTGTGCCCGGCACTGTACTGGCGACTTCTGTCACTCGGTTGAACAGACTCGCATTTGACATGTATCGCCTACAAACAACAAACCACAAATTGTCTACTTTATATACTTTATTTTTAAAATATTTTTTTTTGTCTATAAGGTAGCTAAATTAACATTGTTCTCCTTCCTCCATAATAACTTTACCTAACTAGAAATTCGGGCAGGTTACAAAGTGAGGTCACCCGGCACTTGAGTCAGATTGTCTCACATGGTCCACGACCGCAGATTCGCCAAGCCATCAATTATAAACCTCTCAACGGATATTGCTGAAATTTGGCCTCAATTTCTTCCACGAAAAAAATCATCATTCCCCCAATTTTGGTCTTGGTCTGGTTTTGGAGAAGTAAAAGATAAAAAACAAAAACATCAAGTAAAAAAACAAAGCAAAAAGATAAGGCCTGCTGTTACAACATACAGGTGGCTTAACAAGTAACAACTCAGCAAGTTACCTGAATTGGTTAACAATACAAAAATTACTATCATAATAATGAACATTACTAAGAAAAACTCGTGAGTGCTTTAGAGTAGTTATACAGGTATGTTTCATTGAGATCACAAACTCATGATTGTTATAACTTGAATTCTGAAGGTCCACTATTCCCACTATTCCTAACCCTAACCCTAAACCTAACCCTAGCAATGTGGCGCGTATCTGCACAGTAGACAGTAAACCTTTGGAATAGTGGACCTTTGGAATAGCGAGCCAGTGCCGATTGTTACACTGACGATCATGTTTACAAGTTTGAAATATGAGACCAAAAAAACATCCTTGAATGTGAGTTGCAAAAAAAACACAGGAGTGTGTTAACACTGTGCAAATAAGTTATGTAAATTACTCAGCCGCCGCTCCATGCTGGAAGAAGTAGGCAAATATCCGTTGAAGCTCGTTCAAGTCGTGCAAACTGTCGTAGTGTTTTGGCTGGTCGGGCGGTTCAGCGTCAATACGTGCGAGAATGTCCAAGCCAGGCCCGATCATGTCGACACAGCTACCAAAGCCCACGGCAACCCGTAGTTTGCTGGCCATCGCCACCTCCTGCTCGGCCTTCAGCAGTCCATTCAGCACAGCTGTCATACGATCCGTCTCCAGCAACTCCCATCGACGGTACACGATAGCGGCAATAATCACCAGCACAGAAATAACTCCCGCAAACGTTTTCATACTAGTCACAGCGACGAATGCACACACAGATCATACAGTAAAACTATACAGAAGAAACAACATTGATTTCATCGTTCCAAAAAATATTCATTCATCGCGACCACACACCCCTATTGCGCTACTTTTAGTGCTGGGACTTTCACGTATTTTGTATTACTGTCCGGTATTATGGGTATTTTACTCAAATAACAAATTAAAGGCACATTCTGACATTTATTTTAATATAGTATTTTTAATAATGCGGCACAATTTTTACTTTTCAGAGTTCGATAAAATTGCCGTTTAAAAATGGACAGAGTGCCACCTTCTCACAGGATAGTAACGATACGGCGTTCATAGTAACGAATGTGGTTAACTATGTAATAGTTATAAAATCATGAAACTGTCATATCAGTTTCTCCCAAACACGTATTTACTTGTTTAAATGCTAACACTAACTTTTTAAGTGCATGTAAACTTTAAACGATCTTACATTACGTCGTAACTGTGTTCCTGGTGCAAGACCGTTTGCAGTGTTTGTATACTGTGCTAATGTGGGATCCGATGCCGTGCATTGGTTACGTTCTACACAATGGATAAGTACGTGAAGATTCGTAAGATTGGAGAAGGTTCGTTTGGCAATGCGTTTCTGGTGAAAGACAAAGAGAAAGACAGACAATTAGTGATGAAAGAAATTAACATGTCGAAGGTAGCCATATTGGGCTGTCATAAAACACTGCACGGCCAGCCACACCGACTGTACCGCCACCAGAATCTGATCAGATCAGATCGTGAAATCTAACTCTAAACCCTAAACCAGACTCTAACCTCAACCCCGGCCATAAACCTAACCCTTCGTACTTGATCTATCTGGTGCTGGCGCGATTGATGCGGTGGCACTACTGAAAAATACCAAAAACGTTTTTGGTAGTTTTTGGTAGTTTTTTGTTTGTGCAGTGTTTTGTGACACCACCTATATTGTCATAGTTTAGCTGTGTATAAATGTGCATGGCCTAGTATAGTATTGGGCTATAATTTTGGTATCTTTTCTAAAATTGTTACTACCATAGAAAACATGATTTTGTAGTTGGGTTTGAATTTTAACCACTTTCTGCCCTGTTTTTATTATTTTTTCTTTTATCAAATGCATCGAAGCCACTGTCTCTGTCTCCAATTTCACCTCTTTCCTGTATGTATCGGTATGTGACTAGCAATTTGATGCATTTTATGTCAAAATTTGATACATTTCATAATGTAAAACACATGCAAAAACTTTAGTCATTGTAAAATTAATATCACAGACATAATTTTTAGTCCGCCCGAAAATGATAGTTTTCGGAAGGACTTATGTTTTAGCCCAGATGTTTTTTTTTCTTCTTGCAACGCGAGATCTCCAAGATGCATGGGCCGGCTGGCGTGAAATTTTGCACGATGGTCAGTACTAGGCGCTATTTTATAATGCCAGTCCAAAATTTTGGGGGCGCACCCCAAAAAAATTTCAGGGGCCAAAAACATGCAAAATTTGGCCCAATTTTGGATGACTTGGAAGTTCAGCAGCGAATATCTCCGAAACGGATGAAGATATTCAAAATCGGATTTTTACTTTATCTACCGCAATTCCACCCGCGTTAGGCGAAACAAGTCCGGTGAAGTTTGGTATAGTGACCTTGGAGATCTCAATTCTTAATAATACCCACCGAAAGCACATATTTCGGAAGACCATATTTCGGCCCCTAGGGGGTACTGCGCCCCCAAATTTTTACACACGCTAGAGAATGACCAAGTCTTACTAGTGCACTCCCCACCGGGGACGGCGGCCTCTCTTACAACTTTTTTCAAAGGGGGGTCAAAAATTGGCTTAAAATGTAGCGTATTAGACGAAGGATCTTTGGAGCCAAAGTGAGTAGCTTCATGAGACTTTGCCACGTGATGTGCTGCTAGATGGGGGTGATAACGCAGGTACAACTTTTAGAGGGCACCGCCCCCTTAAAATTTGGGAGTGCAAAAAACAGGCAAAATTTTGTACGTTTAACGACAGCTTTCGACTTTGAGCGCAAATATCTCTGAACTGCATAGGGATATCGACAAGCGGTAAACGGCGTTATCAAATACAGTTAATTCCACGTTGAATAAAAAAATTGTGTGAACTTCAGTCCACTAACATCAGAGATTACGCTGCTAATGTTTACCCGCCAAAGTCAAATTTTTTGGAAGGCCATATTAGGGGGTGCTGCGCCCCCAAATTTTTACACATGCTAGAGAATGACCAAGTCTTACTAGCACACCCCCCACCGGGGACGGTGGCCCCCCTTACAACATTTTTCAAAGGGGAGTCAAAAATTGCCTTAAAATGTAGCGTATTAGACGAAGGAGCTTTGGAGCTAAAGGGAGTAGCTTCATGAGACTTTGCCACGTGACGTGCTGCTAGATGGGGGTGATAACGCAGGTGCAACTTTTGGTCACCGCCCCCTTAAAATTTGGGAGGGCAAAAAACGTGCAAAAATTGGCGCGATTTACGACAACTTTCGAGTTTGAGCGCAAATATCTCTGGAACCGATGAAGATTGCGACATAATCTAAACGGCGTTGACGAGTATGATCCTTTCGGCATTGAACAAAAAAATTTTGTGAAATTCGGTCCACTACGGACAAAGTTATAAGCGCTCATGTTGACCTACCCTAAGTCGACAGTGTGCGTTCGGCGTATGCCAATGCATTTGAGTTCGGGCCGTGTGACTTTGATGCCGGGGAAATTTTACCTCCCTCCCCCCTAATTTTCCCCAGTCGGACTCAGGGCGCCGGGCGGACTCACGTTGGGCTTTGCCCCAAATTTCTAGTTAGTCGAGCGTTCTTAAGTAACAGTTGAGCCATTCGTCTGCACGTCTGCCTCTCTGTCACGGATATATTGTGGCTAAATGGTGCGAGATAAGGCCTAGGTTGCTATTGATCATTAATAGAAAGTTGCATATTAGCTTTCAAATGACATAAAAATCATTGACTTTGGATGACCTTGAAGAGTCACAACGCACTATGGTATGCCAGTTGTGTGGTATTGTGGCTAAATGGTATGTCGTAGGGGTTTGGCGATGGTACCATTTGATAAGATCCTGGCAACTTTTTATAGGCTGTCTGCAATAACCATCTTTTTATTTGCAGGGGTTTGGTTACAATTTTCAATGTATAGTTCCAAACTATAAATGGCCGTGTTTCAGAAATCATGCGAGATAGGGTCTAGGTTACTATTAATTACTAATAAGAAGTGGCATACACCCTTTCAGATTACATGAAAATTATAGACTACATTACAGATTGCATAAAAATTATAGACATGAAAATTATAGACCCCGAAGGTCGGTATGCGCTATTGTGGCTAAAAGGTGAGAGATAGGACCAAGGTTGCTCTTGATGACTAATAGGAAGTCGCTTATGCTCTTTCAGATGAAATGAAAATCGTCAACCTTAGATGACCTTGAAGGTCACTGACAACCAGTATGGTCGGCTATCTTGGCGACAGCTGGGCTTCCTTTTTAAATACATGCAGGCAATGCACTTTAGTGTTATTTTGTCTCTGTAATCTGGTGGCCATTGTTTTTTTTTATTTCTTGGAATTGCATTGATTACTTGTTGATTTTGGCATCACTTTCAAGTTTACTTCGTTATAATTTATTTATCGCTGGCGTTAGTGAGTTTACTTTATCACAGTGTTTCATTCCCTGCTGGATTTCACTTATCAACTCCTTGTCAACTATCTGTGGTTTGTTAACAAATTGTGTGAGAATTTTTTTTAATTGTTTGGCCCAACAACCTAGAATAGACTCATAAGTTGAAACGTAACTTAATAAGTTATAATAAATTTATGAAATTACAACCTTTTATTATTGTTTTTGTTGACGTTTTGGCAACCACTGCTGTCTTTATTCTGACGAAGGCAGCAGCTGTTGCCAAAGCGTCAACAAAAAAACAATAATAAAAAGTTGTAATTTCATGAATTTATTAGAACTTATTAACCTACAATAGACTATTTCTTGATGTAGAGCTTTCTGTGTCTGTGTGTGTGTGTTTACTTTTCGTATTTTCAGTGCCGCATGCCTGTGATTGACAATGCTTCTGATTTGGTTCTTTGATATATTGGTTTACTGTACTTAGTTGTTAAAGGGCTAATTATATTGATATGTGTGTTCTTGTTGGTTTTATTTATTTATTTATTTTCCTGTTATGTATAATAAAGTAGAAGATTTATTTTTATTGTTTTATCCATTGTTATTTGCAGTGACATGTGGTCATTAGGATGTGTGCTGTATGAACTTTTGACGCTCAAGCATGCGGTATACTTACAATCTTCTACTTGTTTAACTTTACTTTTCCTGATATTTACTATGCAGGCACAATATTGCCACCATAAGTTATCTGTCCATTTGCCCCTCCCCCTCGCTCCATCTAAAACGTTGGCATATTGCCATATAGGTTGAGTTACTGCCAGAAAAAAATCGTGATTAGTTAGCTCAGGGTATTCAGTTTTCAAATCCCAACATTGGTGATTTAGTCTTAGGCAAAATTCTCAAATTTTGGCCAGAATGTGGGTGGGGATGGCTGTTTTCAGCAAAAAAAATTTGTAAGCAATGAGCTTGGCTTGTCTCAAACAGTGCAAGATAAGACTAGTGTTGTTATTGTTCACTAATAGGAAGTTGCTATGGCAGTTTTGATTGGTACCAAATTCAATGACCTTAGATGACCTTGAATGTTCGTTATGCGCGGTTGCACTGCCAGCAGCAGAAATCTAGCTCATGGATGCTTCAAGCCTTCTGCACGTTCCCAGACCATCACAACAAAATGAATAAATGATTGGGGTATTGCGTGGTTTCCTTGCAGTAGTGTGGATTTTTTTATTTAACCATTTAATTTACTTTTATAGCTTGATTTTGCTTTAACTATTTATATTTAGTACATTACCACTAAGACTGCTTGATTACATTTTGATTACTTTTAAATCGAAATAATTGTTTTCAGTGGAATAATGTACGAATCATGTTCTCAAAAATAGAACTCAAGATGGTTCTTGTTGTCTTTCTGCTAGAACATTGTGAAAATTGAGCAGACGGTTTTAATCATTTTAACGCTATAAAAATTTATGTAGTAAAAATTTTGCCATATTTTTTCACTAATGCATTAGTTATTTCGCATTGTATGGTTTCAGCACGTAAATTTCAGATGACTGAGTTTGCTTTTTATGCTTGTAGTTTGAAGCTGGTAGCTTGAAAGTGCTTGTTATGAAGATAACAAAGTGAGTCATTATTTTCTTATATTTTATGATTATGTACCGGTAATACACCGTGTCCGGGAAAAAGAGTCTACACTTTTTCGCAAATAACTTTATCAAACGTGAACTTTCTTTTACAGTTTTTGGCGCACATTATGCTGATGATACGTTTTACTAAAACATTTAAAACTGATTTTCAATATTTACCTGTCACTAAGTATCGCTAATGTAATCCTGACGTCATCAAAAATGCTGTTTTCGCGAAAAGATAATGTCCAAATGTGTCTGCAATATGAAAACAAGACAAATGATAAAAAATGCAGTAAAAAACTTGACAGATTGTTGGCATAGAAATGAGCTATTTTTTTGCCAACCTTTTTAACCTAGTTTTTTGCTTTTCACCATGTTAAGTGTGGCCGTCAAGTGCACCATGGGAACGTTGTTGTGCAGCCGCTGTTATCAGCATGCAGCGTCATCTCTGCAGCATGTGTTAGCGTCGTGACAGTGACATTCTGAATAAAGTTTTTGACTCAAAAGTTGGTTAGTAGCAATTATAAACGTGCGTTTGAATTTAGTAAAGTTATTATCTGGAACACTGTTAGCTTTCTTCACCTCTGATACAGTAAAAATGGCATTTTTGATGACGTCATAATTACGTCAGCACTATATAATGTCATCGTGATATAAAGAGAAAATTTCTCGACATTATAACAAAGTAAATATTAAGGATGAGTCGTGCCAAAAATTATGAAAATAGATTTATTTTTATTAAAGATATGTCAAAAGTACCGTAGACTTTTTTTCCGGACACGGTGTATATTGTAAAATTTTATGCAGCAAGTATGACGTGGGTTTCTCGAAACTTGAATTTTTGTCACTTAGTGATGTTAGGTTTTGGCAGAATTTTGATTTTGGTCCAAAGTTTTGATGCCTACTTTACTATATTTGACAGCTTTTTTTATTTATCTTGCAAACGTGGCTACATATTAAAATGCTGGCAATGTGCAACGTGATTTTTTCTCATGGCTTAATAGTAGATCCATTGACAGTAGATGCCATGTGCATGTAGGGCATCGTTTGTTTCAAATAACTGATGATGGCAGCTTTATGATGGTAGAACTACGAAATGGATGCATTTTGGGAAAATGTTTAACTGTTGTTGGTGATATAGTGTTTTATGCTGTGTTACAGTATTCTGATTTCATTTTTCATGTTTTTGCTGTTTTTTTTCTTAATTTCAGGTTGATTGTCTATTCATTTCATAATACCATGTATTTATTGTGATTTGTATGTGCCGCCTTTTCACATAATAAATGATGGATTGATTATTAACTGTGCGTGTGCTGTTAACACAGAGGTTCATATGCGCAGCCGTCGTCACGCTACAGCCATGAGCTGCGTAACATTATTTCTGAGTTGTTTCGACGAAACCCGCGGTCAGTTTCACAGTTTGCATCTGAAGTCGTATTTTTTATTCTACTTATTTGTTTCAGCACCAAATTTTAGGCGACATCTCTGAAAGTATCAGTGATGCTGGCTACTGCTGCAGATGTGGTGGTAGCAGTGGTGGATCTAGGCTTCAGCCAAGGAAGGGGAGGGCGGAATATCCCTCTCACTCCTCCCCTTCCTCCCCTTTTCCTACTCCTTCTTTCGCCCCTCCCTTTTTCTCTTTTTCTTTCTTTTTCCCCTCCCCTTTCCACCTTTACTTTCCTACTCCTTTTCCTTTTCCTTTCCCCTTTTCTTAGAAGTAAGACTCTTTGAATCCAGCTGGTGGGTCTGGGGGAGCGCTGTGAGCTCCCCTAGCGAGGTCTGGGGCCGAGCCCCAGCCAAAATCGGATTCGGTGCATTTTAGCCTTAAAATATAACATCTGGTGGCAATAATTTTAACCATTTTTCTGATACATGATATATCAGTTAACAGTTCAGCAGAGCAGCCATAGTGTTTACTTATGCATAGGGGCTGACGGGGAGGGGCGGCTGCACGTCCGCCTCCCCCCCTTTTCATCCGCCACTGGGTGGTAGTGTCATCTGTCTGTCCATCCATTTGACTGTTAGTCTTTATGTCAGTCACATATGAACGCGATGCATTTTAGCAGGGATTCTGATATGAACTCAAGTAGGCTTAACATTAATTGTGTTATAACAGGGTTCCCAGTCTCTCCAGAGAAACAAGTGGCAGAACATGTAGGCCAAGTCATAATTTTTATTTCTAGCTGCATACAACTTTCTTTTCCCCCAATGTTTACAGCGATGCTGCTCAGTGCAAAATGACTTTGGCTCTTGTTGTTTTAAAATTATTTTTTGCAGCTATGTTATTTTATTTTTGCTGTCTTAATAAAGCTGAAACTAGATTGCTGTTTTTTATTAATGACAGTGATATTTATATTATATTTTTGCAGTGATGTAGTACTCAAGCCCTGCAGTAGATTTTCAGTCAGACTTAAGTCCTTATTTTTCAGCATTTGGACTCGAACCTTCGAAACTTGGACTTGAACCTTTGTGACTTGGACTTTGACTCAGACTAAGGCAGCTCGGCTACATCACTGAACTTTCATATTGTAGCCATTGTCAGTCTAACTTGTAAGCTTATATTTGTATAAACTATGTGCATGCTGTATTAGTGATCGGCCGTCTGCTACAGTAATTCTGCGAAAACCTTTGCTGCAAAACGCCATACGCAAGTTTACAGCTGAATTTCCTGTGAGTAGCTTTGCATGCATATCATCTACTAGTGTTGCAGCTACAGCAGTGGAAATTAATGGTAAATCACGCAGTTAATCTTTACAAATTTTAACAACTGATATTTTATCTAAAGCATTGCAAAGTTGATACGATGCGTCTCTTCAACGTCTGTTCTACGTAAATAACTTTTAGCCCAGTTGGATGCATTGTCAATGAAAAGTTGATCCCCTTTTTCTCCTGAGAATGTAAACATTCTAGTCTGTCTACAGGATTGGATCAAAAACACTCACTGATTGCTGCGTTTACTGCATTTCTGATAGCTGTTAGATGAGTTGAAAAACATGATATTTGAGTTTTTAATAAAAATTAATAATTAATTAATTGCTAATTTTTGAAGCATTTACTACTGCAAAAATTTGGTTACTATTAGCTCTAATAGTAGCGTTATATTTTGTATTTTATGTTTTGTTTGGTACTTGCTAACTTTAGTTATTAAATTAATTTAAATCAGGGTTGAATGCAGCAGCTGTTTCTGTCACTGCAGGAGGTTGCTGTTGATCTTGGTCAAACATTGCTTAATGGCATTCGAGCGCAGAAAGAGCGTCGTCCACCTGGTGAGTTTTTTCAAATGATTTTTTGCTATTTTGTGTATTTTGTGTCTGTTTGTGCTTTTGGTATCTTTTGAATGCAGTAAAATACTGAGATTAAAAGCTTAGAAGAAATTGTGAAGATTAGTGCTGAAAAACGAAAGTTTGCAACATGTGTTTAATCCCTGTTTCTGTAAATTTATAGAGGCCATTATTTTATTTATAAAGAGAGCTCTTTAATTTGTGATTTGAATCACTGAAATTGTTAGTTTATATTCATTCATTTATTATTTATTTTTTTATTGCCAACAAATGGAAAAACACGTTTGCTGTTACAAATGATAAAAAATATAAGACAATATTAAGTGCGAATATTCTGTTGTAACTTTAATACAGTTGTACAAGCCTTGTCAGAAAAAAGAAGGCAATGGTTTAATAAAGATAATTGGTGAGTTTTTTTTCAGTGTATTTTGTTTAGCTATTTATTTTTTTATAGAATAGATGTGAAAATATTTCTGAGAACTGCTAGATAATTAGTATACAGATTGAGTTAAAAGTTTATACCCTTGAAGAAATCTCAAGTTATTTTTTTATGGCAAAAATAGCTAAGAATTTATTACATGTAAAAAACATTATATCTCTTTATATAATTTTGTGTCTTATGCCATTTTGAGTCTTTTTCTGGAAATAATCTAAAAACGTGCTTCTGTGGCTAAACGGTAAGAGATAGGGCAAAGGTTGCTATTGATCACTAATAGCACTAATGCTGGTTGTTTGGTAATAGCTTATTGCTTATCCATGAGTGGGTATTGAGTAAATGAGCAGGGCCTACTGTTTTTAACTGCACTTGACCCTATTTGTCATTTTTGGATGTAGCATGTATTATTGCTTTGTGGTTACTAGATTACTAGGTTGCTTATTTCTAAATCACTCGTTACTGTTCTCATGCATTATATTTGAGATATTGCATTTTTCTCTGTTTTATTTTTTTCCAATCACGCTTTTCTATAACTTATGCGATAGATTATGTGATCTACGTATTTCTGTGAAATAATTAGTTTTTGACTTGATGGTATTTTAGAAAGCTTTTGCAAATTTATACCAATGTTCAGTTTCTGGAATTATTTTTTGCTAACTGTTTGAATGCATTTTGTGACGGTTGACATTTTTGAACATGAAATAATGAATTATTATGTTGTTTTTATTTAATTAATTGTTGTCGTTGTGTTTTGTGTGTAGTAACCATGTTGCCCCGCAAGACGATGCAGTTGCTAAGGTGGTTTGTCGTAATTTATTGCTTTTATGGTATTTGGAAAATAATAGTCATTATGATGATGATGCCAAACAATAACGATTTTAAATTGTTAGCTGGAATTTGTTCGTGTTAGAATATTCATAAATTTTATACTAGCACTTGTATATTGTGCTTCTCTGCTGTTATCAGTGCAACCTTTATTCATTGTTGTAGTTTAAAGCCAATGCTGTCAACATCTTCGTCATAATTGTCAGAAGATGGTTATCATAATAATTGTCATCACATTGTCGTTAGTTGTACGTGCACTATCAGTTTATTAATAGCGAGGTTTGAACATTTGTGATTTGCCAAGCCCACTGTGTGATCCAGAAAACTGGCTGACCTTGAGATGCTACTTTTTATTAAGGTCATCATGAGTGTCGATGTTGAACAGGAACAAGGTCTGAAAAGACAAGAACTGCGTGAGCAAGAAAGAAAGAACAAAGAAGAGTTGCAGCGAAAGGTATTTAATTTGAGAATTTATATCTAATTTTTCAATTAGATTCAATAAGTATTAATATTCAATCACATTTTTTTGGAAGTTATACTTGACTGTAACTGACATTGTGTTAAATTTTTTTTCAAATTACAACTATATCTACATTATGCTTCCGGGGACTGCAACATGGTTACTATTAACAGCTTGTAAGAACTTATCAAAGCTTTCTCCAGCAGTATCGTCAGTGATTCCTACGACGTACCACTTAGCCACTGTACATAACGTTACATGCGACAATTAGGCAGACGAACGGACTTATAGACGACAAAGTGTAGCGATATCCTGACCATACAAAAATGGCTCTGTAGGCCTACAGCTATAGTAGATTGGCAAGCAGTAATGACGATTGATGTTGCCAAACTGCACAGCAAGAGCAGTGGAAGAAAGAACGTGAAGAAGGCTGGAAGCCAGTTATCATCGAAAATGTACGTTATTATTTATCACCGGAATTCTCACTGTCAGCAGCATATTTGTACATTTTGGTCATGTAAAAAACTAATTGCTAAGAGAGCACAAACTATAAATTGAGTGACAGTAGTTAAGATATTGTTATTGTTTTATTGTAAGCAATTTCATGTGTAGGAGTTGTCCCATTATAATGCACGTATGAGCAGTAGCATAGTGGGGTAATTTTTGCTTGTCCGATAATTTTTATCCAAAATAATACATTTGGGCTGAAAGTTTTCCATTGTGGGGAATTTAGGAGTAAAATATGACCCTCGAACATCGTTGTTTTTTTTGTCAGAAATTAGCAGCTGTTTGTTGGAAAAAGACAACTTTCTGCTGCAGCTGTTTTTAACTCACGATGCACATGATAATAATTGTTTTATGTTCTTTCAGTGTCCGCCACCACCAGTTCCAGAACGTTATGATCCAGGGCTTCCTGCTTGGGTATTTATCGCTGCAATCTGTGTATATTTTGCGTTTGTATTAACTATAGGCTTAGACATCAGTACATCAACTAACAAGCTTTATTTATTGCACGACAGATAGCGAGTGTAGAGCGCACGTCATAACGGCGGTTTGGATGGAGCTGCCAGTGGGACCCAGGCCTGGTGCTGGGGACAAGAAGTTGGAAATTTCAATGGAAAAACTGTCTGGAATGTGTGTATGATAGTGACGCCTAGCCCCTACGTTTGTTAGTAGGGTTGACCGCTCGATTCCTCCATACCACAATGCGCCACTCGTTTCCTGGTCAAATTATCAAACATTTTAACATTAAACACGTTTTGTTAACTGTAAACATTTGCCAGTTTTAAGTCTATGCATTGAGTACAACAAGAAGCCGAGCCGTCGCTAGGATAGCCGACTGTACTGGTTGTCAGTGGCCTTCAAGGTCATCCAAGGTTGATAATTTTTATCTCATCTGAAATCGCTTAAGCGATTTGCTATTACTGATCAATAGCAACCTTTGCTTTATTTCTTACCGTTTAGCCACAGAAGCACATACCTGACCTTCAAGATCATCCAAGGTCAAGAATTTTTATGTCATTTGAAAGCCAATATGCCACTTTTTATTTGTGAATAATAGTAACTTTGGCCTTATCTCTCATCGTTTCTGAGATATGGCCACTTATAGCTTGAAAATTTTTATTGAAAATTGCGGCCAAACCGCTGCAGATGGAGACATGGTTATTATTGACACCCTATAGAAAGTCATTAGCGCCTTATTCGATAGTACCATCGCTGACCCCCTACGACTTACCGTTTAGCCACAATACCGCACGATAGGCATACCATAGTGCGTTATGATTCTTTAAGGTCATCCAAGGTCAGTGATTTTTATGTCATTTGGAAGCCAATATGCAACTTTCTGTTGGTGATCGATAGCAACCTACACCCTATCTTGCACCGTTTGGCCACAATACACATGCACATTTATAGCAGACGGACAGACAGACAGAAAGACAACAACTCGTACCATAAGCTCAACCATTACGTAGGTACGGTTGGCTAAAAACTGCTGTGGCTACAGCCGCCACACATATTAATGACCATAGCAGTTTTAAAGTAGCTCCATCCATGACTGTAGTGGCCATTTGTGTAGTGTCACGCCGGACAACGAGCATCAAGAAAACTTCCTGTTACTAGTTGTGTCAGTTAGCTAGAAAACTGCTGTGTTGATTGTACTGGTGTCGATAATGATGATAAAGATGATGTGGACGACAACAATGATCAGTTTTGACACTTTTGCAGTGTGCAAGAAGTAAGGAAGCGGTAAGTGCGACCCGTGGGCTTTTGAATTTGATTCGTATATAGTTCGTATGACACAATGGGCTGAACTCTATTTGGGAAGGGATAACCAACAATATAGGGGGCTTGGCCTCCATGGTCTCTGCTTGGCTGTTTCTGCAATGATGAAAATGATGGTGATAATAATGAATTATTTACAGGCACAGTATGAAGAGCATCAGGAGCGTGGTCGTTATGATCAGCATTACAACTGGCTGCGGCAGCTGCAACAGAAACAAGCAGCCTCTCGTCATGCAGGTCTCTCTATAGCTTTGTGGTGTAACGCTTTGGAAGTTGGACTCAACATTCGAGAGGTCGTTGATTTGACTCTTGGTTGGGTCGCTATCAAGTGAGATTCAATGACTGTAAGTACAGAAGGTCACCAAGGGTTGAGAAAATTTGCACCCCATCATTTTTCAAAATGATTTCACTAAACCTTACTGAAAATGCAAGAAAACAATTTTAACTAGAAGTACGTTCTGTGGAACGAGGTATCTGTCCCATTGCCACGCTATAGCTGTCGCGTTTCAGCATTATATCCCGTTGTCAGGATCAAGCAAACATCGAGCATGCATTCAAAATACACGTGCACGACGTGTGCTCTAATTCCTCGATGTTTGCTTGACGTTTGCTTGATGTTTGCTTCATGTAGGCTATGCTTTATGGATGCTTTATATTTGCTTGACGTTTGCTCGATTTTTGCTTGATGATTGCTTGATCGTGTAAACGGGGTATCACGCTCTTACTTCATGGTGCTCGTCCGCAAGGCCAACATACGGTGTAACTACAGTAGTTGAGCGTAGATATTTGCAATTGTGGTGTCAGCAATTTGTAAGGTCACAATTAACTACACAGAAGTTCAAAAAGGCAAAAAAATCCTATCGAATTTGTGCTATAGACTTAAAATGTAGGTCTACGTATGCAAATGTAAAATAACAGCACACACAATAGCTTAACAAATTTGATATAAAACAAGATAATGTTCATATGAACACGGAGTTTGTCCAATGTACCTCGATAGTTTACAATATATGTTCGTATAAATATAAGCAGTGAGCTGTTTAAACTGGTAGAAAAAAATCAAAAGTAATTTTAAATTGCACAGCAGTAATGTTACTGTCATCCTTCGCTATTATTATAACCAAACAATAAATATTGTCAGTCACGTGACCATTCGATTCGTCGCCAGTGCTTTACTATAAATGGTCCATCGTCACCATGTGTCTATCTCGCACCGTTGTGGAGATATGGTGCCTCAAAGATAATGGGGTCACGACCTTGACCTTTTGGGTCACGTGACGTTATCGGTCATGTGACCATTCGACTCTGGGGGGTCGACTTTGTATGTGTGGTCCATAGTGACCATACGTCCATCTTGCACCGTTATGGAGATATGGCGCCTCAGATGTTGGACGGACGAACGTGGACAAACGAAAAGAAAGAAGAAAGAAGGGAAAGGGAAAGAGGAAGGCGAAGGAAAAGTGGAACGAAAAGGGGAAGGGAAAAAGGGAAAGGAAAAAGGGAAGGGGAAGGAAAAGGAGAAAGGATAGGGGAAGGAGAAGAGGAAGGGGAATGGGAAAGGAAGGGAAAAGGGACGGTAAAAGAAAGGGGAAGCGGAAGGGAAGGGAAAGGGAAAAGAAAAGGGGAAGGAAAAGCGGAAAGAGAAAGGAAAGAAAAAGGTGAAGGGGAAGGAAAAGGGGAAAGAAAAAGAAAAAGGAAAGAGAACGGGAAAGGATAAGGGAAAGGAAAATAGAAGGTAGAAGGA
>Ga0209367_1001323_pt1 | contig 29979 bp, 17 predicted proteins | sample WorMetLIZISLAND2_FD_187412 | JGI IMG/M metagenome (GOLD analysis project Ga0209367, IMG submission 187412) | Marine gutless worms symbiont microbial communities from Max Planck institute for Marine Microbiology, Germany - Olavius geniculatus... ...
TATATATATATATATGTATATATATATATATATATATTAAAAGAACGGGATTTTTAAAACTTAAGACTTCTTTGTATTAACCTTTTAACATTGTTTGCTTCACTGATAATTTTTTTAGCGTATGAAAAACAAATTATCATATCTTTTAGCTACACTGAAGTCAATCATCAAATTTGTGCTAGTGATTGCTTGGACAGTGTTTGTTAAGCTTCTTGTTGAAAGGGGACTTGTTCTGCATATATCTGGTGAATGTGTTTGTAATGATATTTTTATGCAGGATGTGGTTATAGCAAGTGCTGTGAGGACTCCAATAGGTTCATTTCTAGGTTCTCTGTCACCAGTGCCTGCAACACGGCTTGGAGCAGTATCAGTCCAGGCAGCAGTTGTACAAGCAGGTGGGTGATTGTCATCTGCTTTTCTCTGTTTGTACTAGGTTTTGTTAACGAGACTCAACTTACTTGAGACTTAAAAAAAATTTTCGATCTCGAGAATTACATTTCTCACTCATCGAAAATCTCGATAGGAGGCAATAAAAAGCCTTTTGTTCAGCGGCAAGTCGCGGTAGGTGGTCAACTGTTTACAGTCAGTTGACACTAATTGAGTTGGGTCAAAGGAAAGTGGCTGCCCTGCTCCTCTTTTTCCCCTTACTCACACAGCTAGTGTTGCGGTGTCCAAGTCTAACCGAACACCTGGCCATTTTCAAAGCTGCCAACGTTTTCGTGTCTTGGATCATGCAGACTGCAGATATCTGTGATTTTTTGCATCTCCAAATATTAAAAAGCAGGCAGATTTGCGGCTTCCATTGAACGTTCAAAAGCTAGACGTGTTACAGCTTCAGGGGGGCTTTGCCCTCATGACCCCCTGACCAGGATCTCTGTCATTTGCATATTACTTTATTAATACTGTTTCGTTACTTATTACCATTTATGACATTTGTGCGATAGGGTTATTGTTTCGATAATGTCAGGGAAATTGTCATTCCATGACTGGAAAAGTTGGGGAATTTTGCTACAGAAAACCTGTAGGAACCCTGTAAGCGGCAGGAAAGTGCACTGCAAGCTTTGCAATAAGCACCATTGACCATGCACTTTTGTTTTGTTGATCATTGGTGGATGTCTTGACACCAGCCAGTCACACTTGTTAGCGTCTTTCCCTACCATGGCAGGCGACCCCTGCATGTTGCATGTATGTCTCTCCACTCTCCCCCACTGCCCCAGTGCTCGCAGCACCAAGTGCATGCCTGCAGGCTGACACCTGTGATGTGGTGTCTCAGGCGTTCACGTAGCAGCAGCAGCAGCGGCAGTTGTCACCTTTGCAGACTGGCAACAGTTGGTCGAGTATTCGTTGAGTCCCGTGAAAAAAATTCTCGTATCAAGAAATAAAATTTTCGAAAATTAACATCCCTAATTTGTACAACATGCTGTTTTGCTGTCAGGGTCCAGGTGACTTGGCATTATATAGAAAGATAGTAGGAATGATTTGATTGTTACATTTTGTGGCTACCAAAGATATTGTGCATGGCTGTAATAATTCTGCTTAAAAAAGCAGTGGTATTAGGTTTCAACATTTGCAGCATTTTTGTTTTATGGCATTGAACATGTTGGTTGTTGGTCAATGAAAGTTTCATGAACATCAAACACTTAAAATGCAATTAACAAGTAATTTGAGCAAAGCTCACGTGATGCGCGGTAGCAGCGGTCCTGCCACTTTGGCAATCAGTGTAGGCCTACAACAGTAAGATATTAATGCATCTTGAAAGAGAACTTAAATGTGAGGCCTCTGTATGGAAGACTCCTTGAATTTAAGAGTTTGAAACTTAGATTCTTAAAATGTATGTTCTATGCTAAAAAGTTACACGCAGGTTGTCCAAGTCCATCTCCAGCCATTTTGGCGCAATTCACTCTTAAAATGCGTGTTGCAGCCGGAAATCGCAAGAAAATTCACTAAAACATTCATTTTGGGGGTTTAAGGTCATTCAAGGTCATCAACATTGACACCAATAAAAAGCTTGTCACTATTACTTGTTATGATAAGAAGCATGTCTGTGCCTATCTGCAACTGTTTTCACGCTACACAAGATAATTGCGGTGAAATAACCGCTTTTTAAGGGGGTAACCATCTCTGACGCCCGCCTGCGCCAGCCACCTTAAACATAGAGGGTCAGGACTTGGACTGCTAAAATCTACGTTTAATGCTGAAAATTTCATATGCAGGTTGTCTTGGTCTATCTCCAGCCATTTCCTCGCAGTTCAGTGTTGAAATGTGCGCTGCATCCAAAAATTGTGAAAAATTCACTAAAACCCCTTTTTGGAAGGTTCGAGGTAATGCAAGGTCATCGATGTTGATAAGTCTAAAAAGCTTGTCACCCGTGCTTGTTATGATAAGCAGCATGTCTGTATCTATCTGCAACTGTTTTGACACTATACGAGCTAATAATGGCAAAATAACGTTTTTTAGGTGGGTACCTCTGTTTGATGCCCTTGTTAAATGGGAACCCCTGCACCCAGGGCACAAAATTTTGTCACGAAAGACTAGAGACCTTAAGGCAGCCCGTGGTGAAGATTTTGTGATCCTAGCTTGCACCGTCTTGACACAGTACAGCAGTGTGACGGACGGGCAGATGGACAGACACCCAGGCCATGGCTAAGACACGAAGCATTCTGCTATTGCACATAAAAATTGTTCACACATATATTCATGATTGAATTTCAGTTAGAGCTGTCAAGGCGTTAATTTTTTTAACGCATTAACGCAGTGCGTTAATTTTTTTAATGCATTAATTAACGCGTAAATTAACGCACCCAGTCCCGTCGAGATGGAGAATAGGAGGTAAATTACCCTGGGCCCGAGACGTTTATGGGACCCGCCTGTAGAATATAGAAAGTTAGAAAATTTTTCTAACTCTCTATATTCTACGCAAGCTCTTAGCTCAGATGACTGTCGCACTCTACGCATGTCGTGATAGTTATTGCGACTTACCGTGTACGCTGTCCGCTCAAATCGAACTCGACTCGATTCGGGCGGATCCGCCGAGCTGAGCGGACTGCGGACACGCGCGTATCCATATTTAAACCTGCATATCCGCGGCGGATACGCAGTCCTGTGCGGATACGCCGCGGATCCGCTCCGTGTCCGTCCTCACCTAGCATTCACACTACGCGCGTAGTACATGCGGACTCCGCGCTTAGTGTGAATGCCGCTTAATAGCCGGCGTTGCTGCTTGTGCTCTTAGTGCAATGACGTCATTGCTATTATGAATCATCATGTATGCAGAACAATGGAACGACGGAAACATGGACAGAACGACCAATCTTTTAATCTCCTCCAATGTTCATTACGTTCACCTTGGCAGAGATAATGATACCGAAGTAATTTGAACGGGTATGCGTTAATTTTTTTAACGCGCGTTAATTTTTTTAACGCGCGTTAATTTTTTTAATGCGCATTAATTTATTAACGCATTAACGCGTTAATTAACGTGTCAACTGTGACAGCTCTAATTTCAGTATATTTTTATATAAAATACGTTGGCAAAATTAACCTAGCTAAACTATGCATATTGTAGTCATATTAATAAAACGTGTACATAGAAATAATGTGTTTTCATTTACGACAGTGATGATGAATTGATGATGTTCTCATTGTTGAAGGTATTGATAAAGAAGAAGTGACAGAAGTGTATATGGGAAATGTCTACCAAGCATCGTTGGGTCAGAATCCTGCCAGACAAGCTGCTCTGTTTGCTGGTAGAGTCCTGTTTACTACTTCTCTTTTGCTAGCTTTCAATCATGTACATCCACTCTTAGACAACCCACTAAACTTTAAAACTTTACTCAGGTTGACCAGTTTTAATATTGCTGATAATCTGTCATGATATTGATAAGTTGTGCATGTTTATTCTGTTGATGTCACAAATTGCCAACTTCTAGGCTGAGTTATGTCAATATGTAGAAATGCAAATGTGGCAACGTAGTTGAAATGTTATCATGCAGTTAATACACTGTACATTTTGTGTTGAAGTTGATGCAGATTGCGCAGGTGATTGGTTTATGTCAGCTGATTTTGGCTTCATTTTAAGTCATTCCTGTCACCGATTTTCTAATTTTTGCCAATGTCGGGCACGGCAGTGAGTGCTGTCCTGTGGGCTTAAGCCACCCTCTGGTCACCTAGAGGTGTCATAATGCGGAAGGAACTTTCAGCATGTCTTAAACATTTTAGTCTGCTCTTTCTAATCACTGTTGTGACAGAAAGTGTTGGTCATTATTTGAAATGTATTAGTCCAGCACATTTTGTCATATTTATAGTATGCAGTAGGAACCGTTGATGTGTGCTCTCAGGTTTATTGGATTCAACAGAAGCGACGACAGTGAACAAAGTCTGTGCTTCAGGAATGAAGGCAGTTATGCTTGCAGCTCAGAGTCTCATGTGTGGACATCAGGTTCATTGTCAGCTGTTGGTTCTGCACTAGATTTCAGTTTTCTGAATTTAGTGATAGCCATATTTTACTAGCTGGATTTGCTGGAGCTGGTATTATTTGTCTGCAATCTGAGTCGAATAATATTTGCTCTAAAGAGAAAGTACAAGTAGTTGTTTTGTAGTTGTGCAATGTCATTATGTTAGTTTAGTCGGCTGTGATTCAGAGTGCATTAAACCAGCAAATGACTTAATTATCACATAATTGATGCTATGTCCAGACTCCTGTCATTACTTTTTTACTGTAGATTGCCTGCACTGGTGCACTGGTGCTGTGCTAAAATATATCTAATCTGATCACAGGTTTTCTAGAATCGGTTTTTCAATTCCGGCATTTGTGAAAAGTGAATTGATGCTGGACTTGCTAGTGCATGAGTTAAAATTCAGTTTGTTTTTATTCTATGGCATTGTAAGTTCATTTTGCATACGTTTTCCTATTTAAGTAGTGTTTTTGATTGTTAAGCACTGCTGGTCAGGACTTGTAGGAGGTGCTGTACAAAATTTTATTGTGACTGTGATTGGTTCATCTATTGGTCAAAGCACACACTATATTCGTATGCAAATCCTACACAAGCCAAGCCTGGTATATTGAAGAGATTGTAATGTTCAATAACTTGATTGATCTCTGTGTTGTTCTGTGCAGGAAGTGATGGTGGCTGGAGGTATGGAAAGCATGTCAAATGTACCATTTTACCTCCCACGTGCAGCACCGAGCTACGGTGGCGCTACGCTCACTGTATGACTTTGCTCTATGATGCATGTTACCATGCTGCTGTAATGAGTTAACTTGATTACATTTATCATGTTTAGGAGTTGTGCTTGAACATTGCTAAAAGTATCAACAAACGAACTGGCAGCACAGTCTAATACACAGTTTGTTGTTGATTTTTTCATCACTCAGTATTTTTTACTTATCCTTTTTTATGCTGTGAATTTTGGGTCCGGATTACTCTAACTTTCACATTTTCTTGCTAATACAGCTTTTTTTCTTACAGTATAATGACACTGTTGATTGAGTGAGAGGAAGCAAAAAGTATGTACCGGGTACTGCCTGTAAAAACCTGCTGGAACGTTGTCACGATTGCTAGAGAGGTTCTTGTTAGAAGGCCAGCCTAATCTGGAGTAACTCTGGATAAGTCAGTTAAACAGTGACTGAATGAGATTAGTATATAGCTGTTTTAGAATGAACTAACTGAACTGTATTCTGTGTACAGGATGGTCTTGTTAATGATGGTCTGACGGATGTCTACAACAGCTGTCACATGGTATGTGACCATCAGTGGCATTATGGGAGGGGAAGCCAGGAGGCAGTTGGCCCCCCCTCTCTAAATTTTGGGCTGTCCGAAAATTGTATCTGAAAATTCTCTTCTTGTCGTAAATTTTTTTTCTAACAATGTAAAATTTGAAGCAGATAACCCATATTTGGGGGAAATTTAAGGGCAAAAGTGAAATTTTGAGCATCTTGTTGTCAGAAAATTGCAGCTGTCTGTCAGAATTCTCTCAGAAATTTTGAGTATCTGTCTGAAAATTGCAACTTCTTGCTTTGCCTACTTTTAGAATCTATGGTGCTGCTGGTGATGATTGACACCTGTTATAATAGGAACTCTCTCATATTTTCTTCAGTTTCGACTTTTAGGTCTCACAGTTAGCGTGATACTTTCTTAACATTTTCACTTTACTAACTCTTAAGACTTTGCTCTTTTGACTTGGTCTGTCCCGGTAGGTCCAGAAAAATTGACATATTAAGCAAAAGTCGAAGCAGCGTCAGTAGTAGCAACTGGTGTGATTTGAGTTGTAGAAATGTTTCAGTTTCACTTTTGTTTCAGTTGCGGGTAATTTGTCAACATGTGAATTGCATTTCGGCTGAGTGTTGCCAGTTTATTATGCAGCGGCTGTTCAGTATGCATTTTGCTAATCCATTTTTCTGCCGCGTTGTGTCTCATACTGGCTTTTAAACTAAAAAAAAACAAAACTGATATGAACATTTCCCAGTGTCAGACATCAAAAACCTGGAGGGTGGTTTATCAAGTGCCTGCCAGTTCAGGTCCCAACAGCAAACTAGGCCTAACTGCTGTTGAACCTTATTGAATATTAATGCCACAGATGTTCAGTTTAAGACGATTGCATTGCTGACATCTTTTTCTTGTTAAATATAAGTTTCAATGTCTGATTTCATCAATGTTAGCAGCATTTATAATTTTCAAGTCCCATCACTTGAACTAAATGTTTTACATCTTCTGTCCAGTGCCGTCTCTTAAATTACCAATACTGTTAATTTTTTCTCCTGCAATGTACATTCTATATCTCCCCAATTTTGTTTGAGTGTTTTGTTTAATAATGTGAATGATATATTTTGGCATATTTTATTCTGCTTTGTTATACTGGACTTTATACTGTATTGTAGATTTTAATTTTTTTAGCATGGTGTAATTGTAATTTAGTGGCATTTACTATTGAAACAATAAAGCGTACTTACTAGCTCATTTCAGTAGTTTGGCATGGATTTGCAGTTTCTGCACTGCCTCTGTGTGAAGGGCATCTGTGCGGAGACGTGTGCAAAGAACCTAGCAATCAGTCGTGAGGAACAGGACGATTACGCAGTTCTGAGCTATCAGCGAAGTCGGGATGCTGCTAAACGTGGTGTCTTCCGACAAGAGATTGTTCCGGTCACTGTACCACAGAAGAAAGGTACGACAGGCAGTGATCATAATGAGATGATTATATATAGGTTTAAACATGGCCGCCTACAGTGTGCTATGCAAATAAATGAGGCATAATGCACAGTAGACTGTGTTGAAACATACATATTTTATGGCCGTGATGAACGGCATATTCTGCCTGGATGCTAATGTGATATACAAACACAAGATGCTCTCAGTTGTCACACTTGAGTTGATTATTGGCACTTGTAACACTCCAGACACTATAGTGTCTGAGAGTCACGTAAATGGAGATGATCATCGACACTAAGGTCACAGAGAGTTATGATAGGTTGGTGCTGACTGTGTGCCAGTTTACATGTTTGGCCGACCATGCTAACAGTCATGCCTTTGTACGAGATTGCGTCTGTCTGTTGTCTGTTTTTCTTTAACTAATGTATTGTGGCTAAACAGCACATCTTAGTGGAAAACAGTCTGAACATACAAATAGAGCTGTGCGACTGCTATCCTCTGGTACTAAGTCTGATCCCCCTTACGACTTAGCATTTCCTCAAACAGGGAATAACTGCACCTCAGTATGCTTACACTGCGAGTTCAAGTTGCTTATTTAGTTACATTTACATTCTGGTTGGTATTGATCATACCTGCTCTGTTGAGATGCGAACAGATTAGCAAGACTTTTTTTACAGTTTCTCTCTCAAATTTAAATTATTCAAGCACATTGGGAGAAAACATTAGAGCTTGTTTGATAGCTTCAATATAATAATAATAATAATAATAATAATACAGATATGTGTAATGCACCATGTGGTCGTAGTTTCAGAGAGCGATGATGAACTATAACTCTTACTGTTTATGTGAAATTGTGAATAGTCCGTATAACTTTTGCATGATTTCATTGTTGTATGCAGTACGGTTGGCTACCTTAGCAACAGCTGACCGTTTTGTTAGTTTTACATAATTGTACAATCATTGCTGGTGTCACAAATTTCTGTGAACTATATTCAGGTAAAGAGGTGACAGTCAGCGAAGATGAAGAGTATAAACGAGTTGACTTCAACAAAATTAAAATGCTGAAGCCAGCATTCCAGCAAGATGGTAGTTATAATCTAGTTTGTTACTTATCTTGATTTTGTTTTTGTCATACACATAGCTCATCCATTTGTGAAAGCTTTGCTGTTGTTGGCCATTTAGATTATAAGCCTGCCCGTTTCTAACACATTTGCCATTCGTTGTTCGTTAAAAAAATTACATAGTGTTTTTTATTTATTTATTTATTTTTTTAATAAACCAAACATATAACAAATGTATCTGCAGAGTAATTGAACTACACTATGGGGCATAAAAAACACACTAAAATTTTTTCATCATAACTTGAAGAAAGTGATCCAATTTTAATAAGTTTTGGTACGAATATTCCTGATACAGCTGGCCATCAAATGACTGTTTAATTTCCCACCTCACCCATTGTCTGTTTCTGCACTACCTGGGGAATGAAAATGACCACAATATTGCATTTTAATCACTTTGGTATTATTGCTTAATCAAAACAACACACATAACACACATTTTGTCCATAATTTCATCATTTTAGCTAATAGTTTATCTAATTGTCCATTTTTAAGTGCCTACAAAAGTGTTTGAAATGTTGGCTCACGAATATGTGCTCGGCTCGGAGACACTTTCTCCATTCATTGATAGCAGTGTTGATAACGTTCTGCTTCAGACCAATCCAGACTTCACCAGTCACTTCTTGAATTCATCAATATTCCTGAATGTTACTGGTTAGGCCTGTTTAATAGACGTGCTGCTGCACAACAGTCAAACTCTGTAATTTATTAGCTGTTGGTGGCCACATATCCGGAAAGATGAAATTTTATAAAGTTTTTTTTGTTGATTTTAATGCATATTTTGTCTGTTCTGTTTTCCCAGGTAGTGCAGAAGCAGATGTTGGGTGAGGTGGAAAACTGAACGGCCATTTGATGCCATGAATATGTGTACAAAAAATTATTAAAATTGGATGACCCTTCTTCAAGTTATGGCCAAAAATGTGCTGTGTTTTTTATCCCCCACTGTGTAGATACCAGTACAATGAAAATGAAATAAAATCCAGAGAATAAGATTTTAAAAAATAAAATAAATAAAGGAAAAGTTTATTAAACAGACCGTTGAAAAAAAACCAATACTGAAAATCAAACAGGATAATGGTGATAGGAGCAAACAATAATTTACTTATAGTTGTACGCACATCACATGACAGAGGAATTTCAAAAGAAACTGAAGTGCCAAGATGGTAATTCCACGTGATGTTCTCTGTCTCTAAGGCCATATACATTAGTTTTGTTACAAGGTAACAGTGAGTTAATGCAATGTGTGTCACTGCGCATCTTATTAAAAAGCTTGAAATCCATATCTGACAAAATAGCCTCGATGACATATAACTCACTAGGATTTCAATGAAATTGCATGTATTGATGCATGAAAAGTAAGAGCAAGTTTTTTGGGGATGTTTTTCTTGTTTAGATTTTTTTCTTTGATATAATGCTTTTCAATTTAGTGACAATATACTTTGTTGCTAGGTGTTATTGAGCTCAGTATAATTAATGTCTGCGGTAGCAACATCAGTATTGTTTTCATCATCACTTTTCTTGTTGTCTTTATGTTTTTCTTCATCAGCATGATAACTCATGAACCATTGCACTTAGCTTGAAAGAGTTTTTCATGAACATGTACCTCTACAACTGCAAGAACCTTGGTGAATTTCAAGGTCACAGGTGAAAGGTCAAGGTTACGTGATCTTATTTTTGGATGTCAGCATTCTGAGATGCAACCATGTTACCTGCTTTGTTAGATGGGTTTACGCGTTGGCTAATAGTTTTCATCTTAACTGGGTGGTCCAGCAGCTAGGCCGATAGCTATTGACCGATGCTGGCGTTGCTAAAATATTGCAGCTTGCCATTGTGGCTATTGAGGACAGTTTTAGCATTGTCCAAGCCTAGATTTGACAGTTTGGTAGCTGTATATGTGTCTGTGCGTGTTGTCAGGGACAGTGACAGCAGGTAATGCGAGTACACTGAATGATGCAGCCGGAGCTGTTGTAGTGATGACCAGTCAGGCTGCACAAAGGCTCAACGTCACTCCACTCGCTCGCATCGTCGGTCTGTCAGCTGTCTTTGCTTTATTATGAATTTCATTAATCTTCCTGTAATTATTAGGGCTGTGACTGATTACAAATTTTTCAATTGATTAATCTCTTAATAATAATTCGATTAATTTTAATTAATTTTTGTTGTCGATGAGAAGACCAAATACTGTAGAATTCAACTACCGATTGCTTTTATCTTTTGCAAACTTAAGCAAAAGTAATGATGATGATGCAGCGCACAGACTATGTAGTTAAACAGTCAAAAGGCAGATCATTGAACTAGCAATATACACGAACAAATCTTGATTTCATGTCTTATGTGAAATAATTGCTGACTACTATAGTTTAGAATCGACTGAAAATGCACAGATTTGTGACATTAGTGATGTTCTTTGTCCAAAATTTTAATCAACTTTTAGTTTTTTCAATTGATTATTAATTTCCGGAGCCCTAGTAATTATTAATAATTCCAGTGTTGGTACATCTCTGTATTGATAGTAAATTTTACTTGTCTCCCAGCTTGTCCATGTATGGATATTTGTGTAAATTTATCGACATTTTCAATATGTATGTGTACGATACCTTTACTTCTGCTTTCATGATGTTCAGCAGAGGTTGCTTTCTTAAGGTACAGAAATCAAATGAAATTAAATTAAATGCATGGAAGTGGAGCACACGGCTTTCAGTTCATATCATTTCTGTCACTCAGTATGCACTTTAACACTCTACACCAGCTACAGATAGATCCACTGACTAAGGCAATTTTTGTGCAGTTTTTATGGGGGTTTTTGTAGCCAAATAATGTGATCAATTTTCTGCTGCTCAGTGACAGAAGGGAGAACAGAGCTGAACATTTGCTTATGTCTATACTTGAAGCAGTACATCAGTGCCATTCGATAGAATTACAATTTTGTTCAAAACTACTCAAGTTTGTTGGAATTTTTGTGCTCTTTGGGACCTTCCCATATATAACTATTTGCTTTATTTCATTTTTCTGTTGATGCCAATACCAGTAATTTTAATGAACTTTATGGCTAATTTTTAAATTAAATATAATTGACAAAAACTAAAGTGGCATAGTAGCTGGCAGTTTTTATTGTGAATAAAACCGAGCATGTTCTTTTTGCAGTGTTGTTATTTCTAACACGGTTTTTTTTCCGACAGTAAATCATTGGAGTGTTGTTGTTGTTTCAGCGTTTGCGGATGCAGCCACAAGGCCGATGGATTTTCCCGTTGCTCCGTCACTAGCAATACCAAAAGTGTTGAAGCAGGCACGTCTCGGTGTAGAACAGATTGCATTGTGGGAAATCAACGAGGCATTCAGCGTCGTTGCTCTGGCAAACATTTGCAAACTCGGCCTTGACCCGAGCAAGGTCAACGTCAACGGAGGCGCCGTCAGCATTGGACATCCTGTTGGGTATGATGACGTCTGACTAGCGCTGCATTGTAGCTAGAACTGGGCTGATACTAATTAAATTATTTTCAGCAATTAATCTGCAGAATTTGTTAAACAATTAATTGGTTATTGGTTTGATCATTAATTCCTGCAGCCATAGTTTGATCAAGAAAAGATGTAACGACTACCCGTTGCCAATGGACAGACAGATGGCCATCCACATTATCATCAGAATTCCTTACCATGAGCAAGCAATGAACTTTTAGCCTATAGAAATACCTTCGTGTAGTCTTTGTAGTCTTGTAGTAGTAATTGTAGTCTATGGAAATACCAGAGTGGAATTTCTATGTCTTTTGCTTACTACACCTGATGAGCACAACTATTGCTGACCCACTTGCTACAGTCAGCCGCACCTCGATTATGCAATGTTTTAGTTGTCTTGTGAGGCATTAACATCTGTGATTTAGTTGACTGAAAATTATTGTCACACTGGTTACATCTGCCATGAGAAACATTCATGCCAGTTTTTGTTTTTGTTTTTCTGCACCTTCTTATGCACGACAGCAATGCTAAGCACGTCACGGCTATTGTTGACTGGCAGGATGATTAATGTGGCTTGTAGGATGCATAGCAAGCTAAATTCATTAGTAGGGCCCACAGTTTTCCACGCACATTTTGCCAAATTCCACAGGCCATGTCACAAAATTCCAAGACTCGCTGTGCCAAAATTGTACAAAGTTTGCGGCTCTCCACGGCTTTTCAAGTAAATTGAGCAAAAAACACCACAGTTATTGAAGGTTAGCACTGCGCTCAGTTATGCTACCAACATTCAAAAAAATTATCAATTTTTTTTCAGGAGTGCAATCTGTCAAGTCGCATAGTGTTTATTTATGATTCTATATTGCAATGACCATTCGTCGGGCTCGCAGTTTCAGGCAGTTTAGTTTGATGTTTTTTCATAGCATAGTTAGTCTGTTTAGTTATGTTGGAAGCCGACTTTTCTCAGTTTTTGCAAAATTTTGTGAATTTTCGTGGGTATATCAAAATTCTGTGAAAAAGAGCAAATTCCAAGGCGCAACTTGAAATTCCACGATTCGTGGAAAACTGGGTCGTATTCATTAGGCTCACTGGTTAGACTGGTTAGTGAGCATGGAGTTGAAACGTTGCCTACAGTACAGCATAGTGTGCCCCATTAGACAGCCAAACAGTATGTACTCTCTAGCATACAACTGATACTGGCATGACCTGCCACCTGTGACCTGACTGTACTGTAGAAATCTTATTATTATCATCATCATTATTATTATATTACGTGTGCTGTATAGAATGTCTGGAGCGCGGTTGATAATTCATCTTGTACACAGTCTGCAGCCGCGACAGAGAGGTTGTGCTGCTGTATGCAATGGTGGTGGTGCAGCTTCAGCAATAATTATCGAGAAACTCTGAGCATTATCTTTTTGTTATAAAATATCCAATTACTGGCCAGTAGCGGTCGACCGAAAGTGAATTTTTCAAATTTGACTATAGCTGAAACTGTGATGCTCTAAATGCAACGAAACTGTAACCAAAACTGATTATCCAAATTTCATCAAAACCAAAACCAAAACCAAACAAGCTGTCTCAGACATTTGCCGTTAATGCATATGCAAATCACCATTATAGCACACAAAACAAACAACAGTATAATAATGCCAACTAACTGTTGTCTACTCGCACATGCATAAGTGTCTGACTGGTCTTTTCACAAAATTTCTGTGTGGATAATTAGTTAAAATGCAGAGTAAAACACAAAAAGATCATCTATACGCGGTGTTTCATTAAAAAAGGCACCCTTTTTCTTTCTTTTATAATTTAGTCAAATGATGATCAATTTACACGAAATTTTTTACCAGATGTAGCTGAAGAAATATTAATTCAAAATATTTGGACAAGATATGCTTTTAGTTAAATATTCTTTGCTAGTCGTAATGTAATGCTGATGTCATAGTGTGCCGCGAGTATAAACTGGCTTATCGCAACCGGTGCTGACAGACTTGCTGAATAGCTGCCTGCGTTGATGGCGAACTTTATCTGGTTTGTTGATGACAAACTGTTGAAGTTTTACCATTGTAACCACAAAAATGCCCAAAACAATCACTTTCACACACTTGTGCGGATAGCTTAACTTTTACACCTTTTAGCAAGACAGTGCACTAGCCTGCACCACTTGCAAAATGGTTGAGTTTTTGGATTGCAAGCCACCTGATTTTATGCTTCCGTGTTGCGTAGTGCTGACACGAGGAACATTTTTCATCAGTGAACAAGATAAAGTTATCCATTGAAGCAGGGTAACGACTGACAGAACTAGCTGCGAAAAGCCAGTTTGTACTAACAACACATTATGACTTCAGCATTACGTCACGACTAGCAAAGAATATTTAACCAATGACCACATTTTGTTAAAATATTTTGAATTAGTATGTCTTCAGCTATGTCTGGTAAAAATTTCGTGCAAATTGATCACCATTGGACTGAGGTATAAAAGAAACAAAAAGGGTGCTTTTTATGAAACACCGTGTACTTGTGACCCCTGCGATTAGATCTCTTTCGGTTATTTGGTACCGCAACCACTGATGGTTTTTGGCCAAAATCAAAACTCAGTACTATGCATTACATTGAAATAGAAACAATGTCAAAACTGCATTTAGTGTCAGATTCGCGTGCTGAAACTAAGTTCAGTCGACCTCTATTTTTATCATAACCTCTCATAATATAATAAATTGGTGCTGATAGCAGTTATCTTGTGCTGTGATCTGACAGTTGCTGATTATGGAAGCAAAATCATTTTTTCATGAATGCAGTTAATCTCCTTGTCAAACATGATGAGTGCTATGTGTCTAATTGCTTGTAGATGTGCCTTCACATTTTTGGTTTAAAGCCAATTAATATAAATTATTATTGAGTTTTTTAGCAATGTATAAAACTTGTTAGTGATTCCACAAACTTGGTTTTCTAATAAATTGTGCAAAATGTACGTCTTTAATTTATCTGCATTCACCACAGTTAATTTTACCTGCGATGCTTTATCCCAGGGGTCTCACACTCGCGGCCCGTGGGCCGCATGCGGCCCGCGAAAGCATTATTTGCGGCCCACGACACATTATCTGAAATTCAGAAAAATTGGGATAAATAGTAGTCGTTTTATTCATTTTTACACTTACAGCATTTTTAGCCAATGGTACTTAAGTAACAGTCGGTTGGCTATTCTAGTGACAGCTGGGTATCTTGTTTTTTTAGTAACCCAGCAAAACTACTATTTTTTTCATTTGTGATTACTTTATTTCTGAACTATACTGTAAAAGTAACTATATTATATTTTTGTCATTTGTATTAATTACTGCATTTACTGCATGTTTTATTTCTAAAACAATGCGGCCCACTGACTGAATGATATCTTGCAGTGTGGACCGCACCCACAAATGAGTTTGAGACCCCTACTTTATCCAGAGAATCTTTCTTACCCATAGATTCTGTAAGGGGGCTTGTATCCTGGTGTTTTCAACCTTTTTCTTTTCTTTTTATTAAACAGATTTTGTCCGGTATTAAAATACTTGCCACAATTTTTGTGTCTTTTTTGAATGTTAAATGTAGTCAGTGTATCAATGTGTAATGTGATTTTGCTCTGTTGATTCCGGTCTGTAGTAAGTTATTCAGTCATGATTATATTTTTGTTGTTTTTGCAATTGTGCATGACGTTAATGTAAGAGTTCTGATGCAATTTACGATGAAGTTTTTTTCAGCTGATACCGAAACACATATGCGTGTAATTTTTTTGAGCATGAGCACTTTGATTTTTTTTAATCATTTGACGTTTTTTTTGCATGTTAAACTGTCATGCAGACAGCATGTTTTTTCATCAGTTTATATAATTTGTGAACTGAACTCTAATGCAATCTGGTCTTTTCTCTTCTAAAACACTGAAAGCTTAATTTGAATTAAACTTGTATCTGAGACTTTGTTAGTCCAGCTGTTAGGGTATCGGACTTCGCAATTGCGAGGTTGAGGGTTCGACTCCCAGCCATTTCACAACCCCGGGCAAGTTTCTGATGCACCACAGCTTATCGGTGTGATGCTTTTGTATAATGGCCCTGTTGATTAACTAAAAAGTAAAAAAAATATGTGTTGGCAGTAAGTATCACTCTGCTTGTCTGTACTGTTTTATCTGGAGTGGCATAATGGGTTGATAACTTTTCGAGTTCAGTGATACGTGACTAACCAAATTACAGTGTGGAGTTACTACTGTAGACACCCTTTTTAACTCTGTGGTCAAATGCTTTGATTATTTTTGTTTGTATTTACGTTGCTTCCATGTTTAGGGACCAGTCTCTGTGAAACTTGTGATGTTCTCGTCATTTTTTGCAACTTTTTTATGAATTCTGAAGGTTATATATGTTGCATGGTTTATGACATATATAATGGTGAAATGTAGTTATTGTACATTGATGAGTTGCGCTGAAATTGAAGTCATATGGCCTCTGCTTGTGCTATCTTGGTTTGTTTTTGTGTTAAACTGCCACACTTACACTTTGTTGTAAAATATTGTAAACTTGTTCTTATACGTTGTTTACTATATACACCTTTCGAATAAGCTTAGCCACATAAACAAAACCTTCTTTTGTTCTTATAGACTTTATTAATCATGGTGTAATTAATTGTTAGTTATCACAGTGTCAGTATTTCTGTGTTGGTTGTAATTTTTTGTCTCAGCTTTCAACGGGGTTTCTACACCTGGAAATTCCTGGATTTTTTTCTTGAAAATCCAGGACCTTGAAAGTCCTGGAAAAATATCCTTGGAAATCGTGCATTTTTCAGAGTCTTAAATGAAAATACTTGTAGTCCCCTACTTTTATGTTTGTGGTGCCAGTATGTAATATTTAAACATTCGTGGGCTAGGAAAAGGCCTTGGGAAATTTTTTTTTGGGGGTGGACTTGGGAAGTCCTGAATTTTTTGTCGTTAAAAGAGTGGGAACCCTGTTTTTAGTTGTTTTATTTGCATATATCAGTAAATTTCTTCGCATTTTAGAGAAGTACGTGGTACTGTTATCATTTATGTAAATATCTGTATTTTTATAGAATATAATTAATTTTGTTTTAATAGGGTTAGCTGTTAGCTGTTGTTAGGCTTGCGATCTTTTGCTAGCTTTGGTTTTTGTGAGAGTATTCCGTTAGACTTGTTTAAACTGGTGAATTGATTTTGATTAGCTAGTATAGATGGATTGATTGATTGCACAGATGTAAAAAACGTTCCAGAGAAAAAAATTAAAAAACGTTTTAAAACGTTGAATAAAAAACGTTAGTCTTAAATAGTTTTGTTCAATCTTTTGCTTAATGCCATTTCCTAACCGTGGTTAATGCTTAATACTGTACGTAGGTGCAGTATAGCTGGAACTGAAAAAAAGAGAACTTACTTCAATTTCACTTTAACCCTCTGGTGATAAGACCAAACTATCACCGGATTAACTAAGTAAACTGCGACCACTTTTCGTTTTTTTTTGTTTAGAAGTGCTTCTCAATGTTATTGCTGTAATTTTAATGAACGGTTTTTTTTAAAATTAAGAGACGTTGAGAAATCAAAAACGTCTAAAAAGCAATGTCTAAAAGCGTACCGAATATCAAGGTCATAGGTCAAACGTCACGGTCACGTGCATTTTTGTGTTTTTTGGTGTGCGTGGTGCAGCGGCTACCCGGACTGTACTTAGCTCTGAACAAGGCTTGACAGTTTTGTTTCACTAGCATCTCTTTCACTTTGGAATTATTTATTCGGTTAATTTGCTGATATAAGTCGTGAAGAAAATGCGTTAACTAGTAAGCCTGCGACTGAACGCGAGCGAAGCGTTGTAACGACATGCGGCATATTTCTTGTTTATTAGGCCTACGGTGTAGGTGCACGCGCGTGTGTATGCACAGCGTATAAATTATCCCCTCCCTTTTGGGTTGACAACTAGAGGCCTTTGCTCCCCTTGAATAGCTAGCCTCTTGAGGCCTACATTGTATAGGCCGAGTCGTAACATAAATTACTATACAACAGTTTAGTGTACATTGAGTAGAACTGCTTGTGCCTGAAGTGTGAATACGAGTCTAAAGGCTAACTTTCTAGTCTAGTACAATTCGCTTTCGCGTCATTGGTTGCTAAACGCGACCTTCGCATACGTGCAGCGTGTATGAATATTCAGTATTTACGAGACTTCTCTGTGAATAGAGAGTTGTCAAAGAACGTTTTATGAGTTTTCAAGCATGGCGCTGATTGCAAAGTCGTTAGGAAGGTCCTATACGCGTTCGTTTCTTGCCCAGGTGATGTCTCGCACATGTTTTTTACTGCGTTAACTTAATGCGCTAACCAGGCGGCTCAGAGTGACATTATTTTTCTGGTAGGCCTATCGGTAACGCGCGGGGGTCAAATTTATTGGACGTCGTGACCTAACTAAAATATACTGTACCGCTTAAAGCTATCGTGATAATGTTTGTCTGTCCAGTCTGTTTCACAAATTGATTGCCACATGCACGGTCGATCGCCACTGCTATAAGCCAAAGCTGGGCCGAAATCGTTACTTTTCGTCGGGGTGTATGACGCCTTTGACGCTGTGGCAGCATTCTAATTGCAGACACAGGCGGATTCCTTGACGTGCGGTGTAGGCCTAAGCTGTCGTTTCCGCTTACTGCCAACATGTCGTTCACGTTTTTGACGCGCTGTACAGCTATGCTGTAGGCGTCTTTGGCATCGGTGTTGTCTGTCTGTCTGTAACCGGTGTATTTTGGTTAAGCGTTAGGTCGTAGGGGAAAACTTTTTACACGAATAATTAGCCGTGTGTGTTAAACTCAGGCATGCAAAATTTTAGCGATGTAGTGCAAGGGGAACATTTTCAAATTAAGGGTTCAATGGAGGGGGTAGGAAAACGTTGAAAACTAGCCATACGTATCTCGGTAACGGTGAGAGATACAACCAGGGTTACTGTTAATCATCACCGTAATATAAAGTGGCATACGCCCTGTTAGTTAAGATGGAAATCATTGACCTTGGGTGTAAATTGGGGGCTTCAGCCGAAATTGAATTTTGGTGCATTATATCTTGAAAATGTGTGATCTGGTGGCAACATTTTTAATTGCTTTCTTGAGAATCAACTGACCAAATATAGTTTAGTTTAAATGTGTGCTTGTCTTGTCTGGATTATTGAGGGAGGGGCTGTGACCCCTGAGCTCCCCTTGGCTACGCCACTGGTACGACATCGCGGAGGCAATCCTTACTAGCAGCGATGTCGTTGTTTGCCAATAATGAACCTATGACGTTTTGCAATTGCAAAGTTGCCCCATTATTGACGAATCCAGATTGGCACGATATTGCAGACTGGACGGTTTGTCAATATCGCGCCAATATTGGGCCAGTATTTCCGGCCAATATTGGCGGAATAGAGGAAAAGCGTCCAGATGGTGATATTGGACCAATATTGCGCCATTATTGCTTGCTACAAGGTCAGGACTGCAACAGAAACTGTACAGGCTGTAGTGCGTCTTTCCTAGCGACAGGCTGGGTTTTCTTGTTTCACATAGTCTAGGCTGCTTGTTGTGATGGGTCTATCTTATGTTAGGCCTATATTAACCAAATTGTTCGTTTATATTTATTACCCTGGTATATTGTAAATAAAATGATTTTTAGGTCGTGAAGAATTTCTCATGCGCTCAAGTGTGTACTCGGCATTACTCGCTGAGCCAAGGATTAAATGTACGTGATATTTCATCATCATCATCATCATTTATTTCGTTCATAGACACAGCACATGACATTTTGAAGGTCACTAGAGTAATGAAGAGGAACGACAAGGTTGAAACAAAACTAATGCGCTATTTTGGGAGGCTCTTGAAATATTGACTAAAACTTGAAAATGCCAACTTATGTTGATCTTGAAGTGGTCACATATCATCTTAAACATTTAGGCTGTTCTTCGTTTTGCCGATAATCTCTGTTAAATTGTTATAAGGTAGGCCTATCTGGCTCAGGCTGATTTTTGCTAGGTTTTACTTCAGGATCAGACTCGGATCAGTGGCGTATTTATCACCTTGTTGCAAATTGTCTGCAGAATGCGCCAGCAAAAGAATTTTGAAAGTCGGTCAGTATTTGGCGAAGATATAGGGACGTTTCTAAGACACCGTGTAGTTAATGTGTGTGAATATGGTGCAGGATGTGGTTATCGCAAGTGCTGTAAGGACTCCAATAGGTTCGTTTCTTGGTTCACTGTCGCCGGTGCCTGCAACTCGGCTTGGAGCTGTAGCAGTGCAGGCGGCCGTCGCACAAGCAGGTCTGTATAGAACAAGCACGTAATATGTCGACACGTTTTCTGCCGACATGTATGCGGCCGTCTGTTTAGTTATGCGTGCGCGTCATGCACTTAACCGCGCGGTGTGCGGTGGGCGGCGCCGTCCAACGCGCGATATCCGCCAGCCGTATATACGTAAGATATGCGTTATTTTCGGGGGCTCTGACGTCCAGTAAGCGTGATCTTTGACTTTAAAACTGAAAATTGGCACATCAACTATCAGCCCCGGCGAACGTTTACATCTGTTTTGCTTTTTCGGTGCATTTTTGTTTTGGAGCTGAAACAGACAGACAGAAAGACGGACGGACGGGCACGGCCTGTAATGCGGACTTATTGGGACGGTCGCATAATTATCTGAATCAATTTATCATTGGAAAACTGGCTAAATCTACGTGGCAGTCAAAATCTGGTCGACAAAAAACAGTTTCCGAAATGTTCAAAACGGAAACTGTTTTTGTAATCTTGAATGTTTGTTTAAGGTTCTACAAAGGTGCTACATATAATCGGGAGAAATTTCTGTAGCCTACGTAATATGTAGACAACGTTTGTTTATTTCTAATCCAGCTATCTGTTCACTTTTGTGGCATTTTGTGAAACATTTGCAAGTGATATGAAGTGATATTTGAGCTGCTTATTCACCCATATTATAGTCAATTACTAGTATGCAAACGAGGCATTTAAGTGCTAAATCGATGACTGGTTCAAAGTGTCTTGATTGTTTTGATTTTGAAGGTATTGAGAAAGAAGAAGTGACGGAAGTGTATATGGGAAATGTGGTTCAAACGTCATTGGGTCAGAATCCTGCACGACAAGCGGCCATTTTTGCCGGTCTGTCTTCAGCTATCTGCTGTCGACACTCGTGCACGCAGAGACAATAAACAGTTCTGCTTTCTTGCGTAGTTTCGAAACAAGCTAGAATGAATTTCGTTAAATATTTCAAAGAAGATCTGCATGGTTGTTTGTCCTTGTAGCCTGGAGTCAGGCCCGTCGAGCGGCTGGGGTAGGTAGGTAACCTACCCCGGGCCCCGCGACGTTTGGGGGACACCGCCGTCGCTCAGAAATAAAGTACATCAGAATGCACCATTTGGAAAAGAAAAATTTAAAACTTTTTTCTTAGAGGGGCCCCGCGAAAATGTTTGGCGTGCCCCGCGAGAATGTTTCCCCTGACCCTGCTGTGGCTCTCGACGGGCCTGCCAGCACTTAGTTACAACTAAGCTACAAGCTTAGTTGTAACTAAGTGCTGTGCCGATTCACTAACTCGAAATTAAAACAAGTTGTATAGGCTACCATTGGACTACTATTGTTTTATCGGCTTGCTTCTTATGTTAATCTTTAGTTGTTATTGGATCATTTTAACGAATTTTTCTAGCACTTGCACTTGTACCATTTTGAAGTGCACTGCAGTTGCACTTAGCTTACTCGTCACAGAAAATCCCTTTATTTTGATAACACTACAATAGTGACGATGATGATGATGAATTTTAACTAAGCTTTTTTACGCCGCCGTACGTAATTAACGGTCGAGCTTTTGAGACTTTTGTCGTCCGTCTGTCCGTCGTCGTTATCGTCGTATGTCGTCATGTTTTGTCGGTAAACGGTAGGTCATACGGAAAAACTTTTTACACGACTAATTAACCCTATGTCATGAACCTACGCGTGCGAAATTTCAGCGATCTAGTGCAAGGGGAACATTTTCTAATTTGGGATTGAATGGTAGGGGGGGTAGGAAAAGCGTGCGTTTTTCAACGGAAAATTGGCCATATCTCAGAAACTGTGAGACATACGGCAGAGGTTACTATTAATAATCAATAGTATGTGCCGTACGCCCTGTCAAACGAGATAGATCATTGACTTTGGATGACCTTGATTCCTTGAAGGTCACTGACATTAAGTACGGTTGGTTATCCTAGCGACAGCTGGGCTTCTTGTTGTCTTTTACGTTCTTTTGCTAGCGCTCATAATAACACTGGTGTAATAATTGTTTGCAGTCTGAAGTAGTTGTTCGTGCACATGGCTGTACATAACGTGGCTACGTGCGCAGGTTTGTTGGACACAACGGAAGCTACAACGATGAACAAAGCATGTGCTTCAGGGATGAAAGCCATCTCGCTTGCAGCTCAAAATCTCATGTGCGGTCATCAGGTTAGCCATTGGCCTCTCATTAGTTTTGCTGTGCCGGTGTATTTGGTAATGTTTACGCTGTTAATTTCATCGATGCAATATACAGTCATGACTTTTTTTTCCAGTCAAAGAACGTGTTGCTACATCGGCTAAGAAGATGGTTATGTTTTTGTGTGTTTGCCTGTTTGTCCCTTTGTCATTTGAATTACTCAAAGAGTTGCGAACGAAATTTGATGAAATTATAGTATAGGGTTGACGAATTAAGGACGATATTACTAGATTCTCTTGGTGATGGGGATTCTCTTGTTGAGTCTGGATTAGGCCTAGTATCCAGTCGCCCACTACTCACTTCAGGAATCGCTACCGTTAGGACGTAGGCATGAGCTGACACTTTGTGGCGTGCAGCACGTGTTTCAACATATCACAAATGGACTCTGATGAAATTTTACTGAGGGGTGGAGAGTGGTCCTGATACCAGTGGTTCATATTTTGGCATCGATCTTATTCAGGATTTGAATCTAGAGTTTCTGGATCCAGATCGGGATCTGGGAATTTTTCGACGATTTTCCGGATGAAATTTGGGTAGACGAAGCGTTTTTTTTTGGTCAGGTAGGTAGCAGCACCTTTGTAGACAAAGTTTGAGATCTCTAATGGCTTCTTCTAGCTACATGAGTGATTGTGGCTGGCGTGACGTGTGTTCAGGAAGTGATGGTTGCGGGTGGCATGGAGAGCATGTCGAATGCACCGTTCTACATAGTTCGTGGTGGACTTGCGTACGGCGGCGCCAAGATCATGGTAAGCTACATGAACTTGCAAACTGTAGCCCATACTGCATTCTCAGTAGGATACGACTGTGAGAGATTTTTAAAAATCGGTCAATATTGGCAAGTTAATAATTTTGATGTTTTTTTTTGTTTATCATTGCGTACGTAGCATAACGGAGTTCACAGCTATTTTTCCTGCACGCTCGTATACCGTATATTTTTGCAGTTATACAACTCCCCATTCCATCGTGCGTTAGCCTATCTTGCTTCCGGCCGCCGACGACGAAGTTACGCCACTGTTTATAACTTTATATTGACGTAGGCCTAATTGGTTTGTCAAACTGGTTGACGGTACCCGCGGGCAGTGCTTAGCTTTGAGCAAGACTCGATGATTGACGATCTTCTTTTTACTACTTGCAGGATTGTCTGCTGCATGACGGCCTGACGGACGCTTTCAACGACATTCACATGGTCAGTCAGTTTCAAATGATGGTCTGCTTTTAGACGCCAGCGCAGACATTTCTATAACTTCTCATTGTACCAGTACACTTAAGTGTGTTTGATATTATTTTCAGCTAAGCTGCTGTAAATATTAATTACTTACAGTGTACTTACGTTGACAGTATCCAAAACTTTTGGACTATGCTTGACGCTGAGAAAAGTGACAGTTGTCAGATGCCTGAGCAGCCTGAGTAGCTTATAATTATAAAGTGGTTAATGTTTTCATGTAATTTCGGCTGTCCGTTTTCAACCGAAATTAATTGAATAGGCTTATCGCTTAGTCTATAATTTCTGTAAATCTAACAATTGAAAAAAAATTATAGGCTGTCAGCACTAATGTCTTTAGACGTCGTTGTAGGGCGTGTGCGCTGAGATGTGTGCGAAGTCGCAGTCAATCAGTCGCGAGGAACAGGACGAGTATGCAGCTCTGAGCTATCAGCGAAGTCAGGACGCTGCTGAACGCGGCATCTTCACTCAAGAGATTGTTCCAGTCACCGTGCCACAGAAGAAGGGTACGGCACAGACTTGCGTCATGTTGGCTAATTGCTCTTTGTGTGCTATCTATGCCACAGTTTTAATAGGCCACATTACGGAACTTGCCCACGTGCTTGCTTGTCCGTTCTTCTGTCCGTACGGGCTCCTAATTTGACAAGCCGGTAGGTGACGTGGCTCGCTACCCCGACGTTGTCTATGGCACAAACCATGCTGCGGACAGACACACAGCAGGCAGCTACTGATACGGTGTCTGACAATAAGGGTCGCTTATAGCTTGCAGCGTCCTGAGCCAAAAACAAAAAAGCACAATAAAACCGAAATTGGTGTGAACGTGGTTTGGGGCATGAGTAACCGGTGTGTTTTTTTCAGCCGGAAAGATCAAAGGTCAAGTTTACCGGACGTCAAAAACCTCACGAATATAAAACAAATCTCAGGCAATTTGTAGCAATTATCATCTTAAGAACAAAATTTGTTGATGCAATCCAGATTGCAAAAATAATTGTATATTTTTTATTATTTTAAGAGAAAAACATGCAATTGTTGGTGTAGCAAATTTCTGTGAACTGCATTCAGGTAAAGAGGTGACAGTGAGCGAAGACGAGGAATACAAACGAGTTGACTTCGACAAGATTAAAACGCTGAAGCCGGCATTCCAGAAAGATGGTAACGATAATTTAGTCTGCTGTCAAATAGTTACGTGATGTTAGTTTTTTTTTTCTTTTTATCATACTAATTAGATTTGCTGATATAGTGGATACTAATAAGTAATATGCTATCAAGTGGTTACCTCTTGGATGGGTGATTTGCTTATATAACCATCACCATGTTCAACTCAGCCTTTCATCCTTTCCGGCAGGTAAATTAAGTACCAGCCTTTCTGGCTGGGGTTAGGGTGGAGCGTGTTTACCTACGTCGAATGGCAGTCTGGCAGGTAGCACTGTGTGATCCGGACCCATATGGCATGTGACGCTCCGTAGGTCTGCGATGGGCTTTGCTATACACAGCCTTCGCCCTAGAGAATCTTTTTGAAGTTAGTTGTGATTGGACTGCCAGTCTAGTGTATGTAGGCCGCCTATGTGCGTGTTGTCAGGGACGGTGACAGCAGGTAATGCGAGTACACTGAATGATGCAGCCGGAGCTATTGTAGTGATGACCAGTCAGGCTGCACAAAGGCTCAACGTCACTCCACTCGCTCGCATCGTCGGTCTGTTGAGTTAGACCTAACTTTACTGACAATACACTTACACTACCTTGAGGGGAAGGCCCAGAAATGCAAGCCAGCACCCGAGTTTTATAGGCGGAATCGCTTTTGAAGCGCCACGCAGCGATTAATCCGCCTTTTTATGCATTTCTCTGTATCGTCGTCTGTCTGGCTGTCACATTCGTGCCCCTTGCTTAAACCTTTCAACAGCATTAGATGTCATACGGCGGGTACAGTTGTGGGGTTTCGATGACACATTGCGTTAGATGGGTCTTTGATTCCCAGTGAAAGGGTGATCTGGATGGTGTCGGACCCCATCCAAAACATGCGATTGCAAATTGCACATGCTACAAATTGAATACAAAGGAGTAGTTGGGTGGATTTGCCACAGTGATTTCGCCTTTTGCCAAATTACTTTGGTTATTGTTGCAGTAAGTGCAGCAATTATTCATCGATGACTTCTTTACTGCACTGCACTCTCTTAATGTCAGACTTAGAAGTTTATTTGAAATCAGTGAAATGCTGTCAGTTTGTGGATACTCATAGTTATTTGAGATGTTGTCGCATCAGCAGCCGTCACTTTCTTGCATTTTTCTTGCTGAATTTTGTGAAAATGATAACTTACGAAGTTTTGAAACTTATAATGGCTTATTTTCACATTATCTTCCATCTTATATCTGTTTCGCATTAGAGGTTTTTAACGATAATGCGCTATATAAGTTTAGATTTGACATTGACATTGACATTGACATCTGTTATTTTCTTTATAAACTATTAAACTTCATATGGTAAATAATGTTTCTCTGGGCGTGGAAGGCCTGGTCATTTTTACAGACTCACTTTTGGCCTATAAGCTTTGTTTGATACTGCGACCTCGGCGGTTAAGAAAGTATGGCGGGCCAGGGACGGCAGGGAGTTGCAATTTTTTGACAGACAGCTGCGAATTTTCGAGAGAGCAGATTTCATAAGTGCTCAAAAATTTTAATTGTGTCGCTGAATTTTTCTTCTGTCTTAGATTTATAGCTCCAAATTTGGTATTTATGGGAGATAACTTTTAGGCAGGCTAAAATTTATGAAGGAAGTAATTCCGCCTGTGCCCCCGTCACAACGTTTATACTGTTGCTATGTGAATTTTTGGTGTTCGCAGCGTTTGCGGATGCAGCAACGCGTCCTGTCGACTTTCCGATGGCGCCGTCGCTGGCAATACCGAGGGCGTTGAAGCAGGCGGGTCTCAGCATAGAAGACATTGCATTGTGGGAAATCAACGAGGCGTTCAGTGTCGTTGCCCTGGCAAACATACGCAAACTCGGCCTTGACCCGAGCAAGGTCAACGTCAACGGTGGCGCCGTCAGCATCGGACATCCTATTGGGTATTGAATAAAATCTCGCAGTTTTTTGCTGTAATTTTTTTAGCTATTTGGCTTTGCATTACCAGTAAGCAAGTAAGCAAGTAAGTAAATTTGTGTAGCTCACAGCACACGATGTGGATGGGAAACAGTCTCAGGTGGGGGTGGGGCGGAAGACTAAGATGGGTTAAAAGTTACGGAGTAGAAAAAGTTTTAAGTTTATCCGTACAGCAGTTTAACATTATTGTAACGAGCCTAGGCTTAATTTAAAAGTCGCCGAATGTGGGAACGCACTGGAATCATTTATTTTCTACACACAAAACAGACTGAAGATTTTGACATTACGACACTGCAGTGAGAAATAGGCGACAAAATGAGGCTAGGTCATGAAATAATGAATAATTTCTAATTGTGTAGCCTATTATGCGTGTGCTTTGCTAGAATGTCCGGAGCACGGTTGATAGTTCATCTCGTACACAATCTGAAGCCGGGGCAGAAAGGTTGCGCTGGTATCTGCAATGCAGGCGGAGCGGCATCGGCGATGATTGTTGAAAAACTCTAATAACTTCGTGTTACGTCATTCCGCTCTACCACTGCAATACATGTACTCTGTCGTTGGGGATTGTTATGCGGCCATCCTCATACCCCGCATTACGTGTCCTGTCCATCTGTTTTTGTCTGTTCAGGATGGTTTCCTGCCTCAAGAACAATAGATCGCAAAGAAAACAAAGTTTATGTGAACGTTACTTATGGCAGGAATATTTAACCATTGTGCTAATGTTTAACTGAAAAGATCAAATTCAGGGTTAGTCAGAAGTGTCTAGTACTGTGCTAGGCGGACAACCGCATGTCATGTCACCATTAGGCTGACATTGTGCTGGCCTTACGACGTGTTCTATAGAATTACTTTGGACTAATTATGCCAGCTGTTGTGATTGCTGTTTATGGTGTCTTTTGGTTTGATGGCTCGTTGAACTAATTTTTAAATGATTTTATAAATCGATCAGTCACTTGACTTCCTGCACGTTTTCGAGTGTTGACTCATATCGCCCTTACATAGCTTTGTAAACTGTGAAAGTTTTTTGCTCTATATCTGTTAACACCATAACTTATGAAGCGCTGCACTTAGCTTGATGAAATTTTGCACGAACGTGTAGGCTACCTGAACAACCTCTAGAACCCTTATTTATTTTAAGGTCATAGGTCATACATCAAGGTCACGTGGATTTTATACGTGTATGATACTGCGGCGAGTTCCGCAGGCAGTTCTTAGCCTTGATCTAGATTTGGCTATCTTGTTATCAATTATTACTGCTGCTGATGATGATGATGCGTACGGCATAGAGCTGAAAAAATGAGGCTATAAGAGATTGATTTCTTCAACTTATTAAAGGCAATAGGCTATTATAATGTTTGGAGTTTGGTAGCGCATATTGTATCTGAACTGTGGAGTTGCGAGACTGTTATTAAATGGGTCGTTTTCAGGCCCGTCGAGAGCCACAGCGGGGCCCGGGAAAACATTCTCGCGGGGCCCCTCTGGGAAAATTTTTTTGAATTTTTCTTTTCAAAATGGTACATTCCGGCCATACTTTATACTTCTGGCCGACGGTGGCCCCCCAAACGTCGCGGGGCCCGGGGTAGCTAACCCTCCTACCCAACTCTCTCGACGGGCCTGGTCGTTTTATTGCCCAGGGCAAAGAAGTGCCGAGCAGGTTGACCGCTCTCTAGGTCTGTGAATCAACAGTGTACGTAGACCTATAGGGCCTACACATAAAATATCTTAGTAACGATGTTGCAGTGCAATGCCCCAAAAATGTAAGATCTAAGACTTTGATCAAAGGCCACGTTACCTATGGACTATAGGCCTAGGTGGTTTTCTGTTCGTGATCAATGATGATCATTCGTCTATCTTGCACGGTATGTAGAGATACACGCGGCTTCGAAGGTATTGGGGTCACGCGTATGACCTTTTGGGGTCACGTGACGTCATCGGTCGGTTGCTGAGGTAATCCATCTAAAGATGCCGAACTCTGGACGCACGCCGCACGTCGAGGCACAACGACACGCTGTACGAAACTCGTCTTGCTAAGCTGACGTGTCGCAAGCCAGTAATTTTTTAGACAGTGATTAGCGGCATGCAATTAAAACAGCTGAAATCAGAACGTAATGTAGGCCTAGTTATCCTCTGAATGAAGTGGGTGACTCTGAAAAGAGCCGATTGTTGTTAGTTTAAGAGAACCAATTAGGATAAAAGACATGCAGTCTACTTGGACGATGTGTAATTGGTGACAGCGTTCGTGCCTTCGCTGACGGCGTGCTTGGCCAACTCACCGGGAAGCAGCAGACGAACGGCCGTCTGGATCTCGCGGCTCGTGATCATCGAGCGACGGTTGTAGTGCGCCAGTCGAGATGACTCGGCCGAGATACGTTCGAAGATGTCGTTCACAAAGCTGTTCATAATGCTGCTCGCCTTGCTGCTAATTCCAGGGTCTAGATGAACCTGCTTCAGCACTTTGTAGGCCTATTGATCTTACACGTAGCTTAGATGGCGTAGGTGATAGGTGTTTTTTGTCTCCACTGTACGAGCAGCCTTCGCCTTGCTCGCTGCTTTCTTCGCTCATTTCGCTCCCTGACGCTATTTCCAGTGCTTAAATCACATTTTATGACGACACTTTATTAATGCGCGTTGTCCGTGTATTTTGTGCACATATTATTATATTGGGACCATGGTGAGCGTATATTTTATGCCTACCCGCACATCTCTAGTGGCTATTTCGAGACGCTGTCGGTGATGCGTGCCGACGCTTGGTTTTTCCGCGATGAATTTTGCTGGCGACGGACGCAAGCGGCTTTCGTTTTTAATTTCACTTTCGCCGACCGATGTAAAGAAAAACTGTTTTAAATACCGGGTAAGGTACATGTGCGTGTGATCGCTTCGTGGTGAAGATACATGAGGAGAAGAAACAAGCGTTCGTGTAGGCCATCTACAACGAGTTTCTCCTAGGTTCTTTGAATGCAGAGTTAGTACGACATCGGGGTTAACTTAAACGTAGCCTACAGAGTGTGTTGTAGGACACAGAATGTGCACATCACGCTAGGAGATCGCACATCAGAAATGTGTAGTGGCTCACCGTGCATCGGTCATTTATGCATTATGGAAACGTTCTGGCTCAGTTCGGGTGCTGGTGTACTGGTGTGTGGCTGACAGACTGCGGACATTTATACCCGTACCCGCGCGTAGGCTACAGGTAGGCTACGTGTAGGCCTACTACACTGTGTCCCATAAACATCCCCGACATTTTCGACAGTAACGTGAAGAAGGATTATCGGATTTTAATAATTTTTGGTACGAATATTCCTGAGACAACTTGTCGTCAAGTGACAATTTAATTTCCCATCTCGCTCAACATCTGTTTCTACACTACCTGGGGAAAATAGAACAAACAAAATATCACTTTTTTATTCAATGCGACATGATTGCTTAATTAACATAACGCGTAAAAACACATTTTGTTCACATTTCTGACAC
>Ga0209367_1001325_pt1 | contig 29949 bp, 25 predicted proteins | sample WorMetLIZISLAND2_FD_187412 | JGI IMG/M metagenome (GOLD analysis project Ga0209367, IMG submission 187412) | Marine gutless worms symbiont microbial communities from Max Planck institute for Marine Microbiology, Germany - Olavius geniculatus... ...
AAAACGAACGACAGCAGAAAGATAAAGACCCTGGTGTTCGGAATGATGGATGGTTCAAACAAAAGAGGACGGCCTCACCGAGAATGGTCAGATGACATTGAGCAGTGGTGTGGGACAACCCTGCAGGCGTTAAGCCACGCTGCCCTAGATAGGCAGCGGTGGGCAGCGATAGTAAGAATGGCGTCAGACACTAACGGGCATTGAGCCCACAGTTGTCGATGATGATGATGATGATGATCGATCCGCTGCCTAAAAGGACTGATGACGGTTATTGAATGCAAACGCTGGGCAACTGCCTATGTCGAATTTCATCTAAACCCAACGTGTGTGTTAATGGTTATTGATATTTTACTGTATGCTAAATGAAAATCAAATTAAATTTATGTGTTACTGCGAATTTAGCATGATTTCAAGGATGGGACAGATTTGTGTATTCAAGCAAAAAGTATTTAAATGCTGAGACACGTAAGTTGGACATTTCTTTTGTACACAATTTCGAAATTTTTGGCCTTTCCATCAATAAACATAGCTAAATCATATAAGCTCAAATATTTTTGTTAAATCCATGTTTTGCAATCAAATTTGGCAGAATTTCGGAGTGACGAATATTTATGTAAATTAGACAAAAATTTTTAAATGCTTTATTATGCTAAGTCGTTGTTTATTCTATACAGCATTTTAAAACTTTCGACGTATTACACATTTTTCTACCACTAACCACCGCTGAGTTATCAATGGTCAAACAGGTTCGATTTTTTTGATTAACTCTGTAGATTTACATGCAATTTTGCACAAGAGATCATCTTGCCGACATACTAAAATATGCCAAATTTAACCCCAAATGGGCTTTTCCATAAGAAAAAGAAATCATCGTCAACATGGCTTAAACTGTTATTTAGCCTGTGATCATAATCAATTATAATAAATTAATTGTTAGAGCAAAGAAATATGAAACAGGTAAAACTACACATAATGTTAAAAAATGCAACCGGAAGACATATAAAAATCATGCATGCAAAATAGAAATAAAAATACATATTTACCGATTTTATTGAAAAATGCTTTTTGTGCTATTTTCCTTTTTGATCGCCTTTGATCAGTACCTTTCATCGCCTGTACAAACAAACTGTCAGCGTACAATTAAACTAAACAAAGTGGACCATTATCAACACAAAAAGACCAATAAAACTGATCCTTAAAAGCTCCTCTCAAAATAGTCAGGACTCCAGCTGGCAAAAATTGGCCATTAATTACACTTAAAACTATTAGAGTGGTGGTTGTCTTAGCTTAATGCTACTAGAATAACATACTAATGACAATAGTGATAATTACAATAACAAGATAATTTGGGACCGATATTAAAATAAGTGCCAAACTAACGGTATAACCCTTTTTGAAAAATGATCATAAAACCAACTTGGACTACTGAATATTTTCATGAGCTGATAATCGGTTTTGATTTATATCAAAATTTACTACGAAAAAATGCAACCCAAGGAACAACCAAAACTGTTCATTTTTAGTTGACATTGTACAGCCAAAAATGTCAATCTACTTCAGAAGTTTAAACCGTACACATGCACGAAAATTAACCACGGTTTTGTGTGTGGGGGATGCCTTAAAGATCACACGGTCAATAACACCAAACATGGTGAGACGAAACACTGCAGCGGCAGCACCTACTGCTTTGACCACACCGGCAGCCCTAACCTTAACCCTAACCCTACACGTAACCCTAACGTGTGCCCTAGCATCTAATTTGCGGCAATTTGCTGCCGTTGCGATCGGTGCAGTCGATGCGGTGTTTCGTCACACTGTACCAGATATGGTAATAATACACTGTGTCTCAAAAAAACGGATCCCTGCTACCTTTTGCAATAACTCCAACAGTTTTGGTTCAATAGCAATAGATTTTGACAAAAATAATCGTTAAAGAATCAGCACTTAATAGCATGTGTTACTTTGCGAGAAATTTTAAGAACAGGGTACCAGCTGAGGTTTTCCTGTGGCACCAACAGTAGAGGCAACTGCACTGCAGTACTCCAACGAACCAACAACGTCAGTTACGAAATCATTAAATGCTATAACACCAACGTTTGAAGTTGAACGAATTGTTGATTAGCAACATCATAGTCAGAAGTTACAGCAGATGTTTAAAGTGCTGTCCCTTTACTCGAACACAGGCCCAGAGACGTCTTCTCCATTTGTCGATTGCGTCATCGACAACGGTCTGCCGTAGGCCAGACCAGACCTCCACCAAGCGCTGCTTCAGTTCATCCTAAGCTGGTGCTCCGTTTTATGAAATATCACACTACGATATTGAGTACCTTTTGACGATTTTTTCAGCTAATCATTATTATTATTATTATTAGGCAAAGTTTGTTGAAGTTATTTCAAAACGTAATAGGGGTCCGGTTTTTTGAGACACGGTGTAGTAAGCCTAGTCATTAATCTGGCCTAATTAAGTAATTGCACGATGCTTTCAGCTAGACAATGGCAGAATTGGACCAATTGAAATTGGAAATAGCCTGCTCGTGAACTTACAGCATATGGACCTAAAATCTTACTGCGCAACTTAGATTTATCTATTTCAGCTTTATTGCGTAGTTAGTTAACTTTCTGCTACATTTTAGTCCCGCCAGGCCGTCGACTGCTGACGAGGTAAGTGGCTGCAGTGTCGTGAAACCAGCTCGTCTCGCGACAGTGATGACACACCCTTACCAACAATTCTACTGATTAAAATTCGCCAAACTGCTACAAAATTGACATAAATTCAATCATTTCGTCGACATACGGCTTCCTGCAGTCGGAATGTCGCCATCTTCAATCGAACAAATGACAACAAAACGACAAACCAACTAACTGCACAAACCTACGCGACACCATCTTCAGCTTACGGTCGTGTATATCCGAGGTATAACCAATACTGGGTCATGCCGGTCGGGCTAAATCGGGGTCGTGTGATCTTCCGCCACGGCATCACGAAAACCTGACATAGCTGTTCCACACTGGACATCACTGTCTTTCTCCATTACTCCTCCATTGCCGTGGCAGTCAACATCTTTTTGACTATGGGTCGTCGGTTCAATATTTACGGTTTTCGGCTCGGTAAATAGCCGATTTTCCATAGCTGGATTGGAGTCCTGTTGTGCAAAGGTTTGCCGCAAAGGTCCTGTAATCGAAGAAAGACTAAATGCTATGGGAGCTATTTGCTATAGAAGCTGTTGTCGATTTAGTTATTAGACCTTGAAACTATCGGAAAAACGTATTTTATATACGGTATTTGTATCTTTATGTAGCAAGTCTCTTGGTCCTTAGATATCTACTAATGTATTTTACAGGTTACCACGGTCTTTTAAATGACGGCGAACGTGTAGCCCCTTATCCTATAGACATGAGTCTATAGGAAACTTGGCACGTTCAAACCGTACTTACATCAGCCGACGGCGGTAACTACTATCCACGAGATGTATCAAGTCAACGAGTTACCACGGACTTTCTGACCGGCGGTAAACGATCTAACGTTTAAACCGTGCTTACGTCGACCGTCCGCGGGAACTTCCCCCAGTCTCCTATACCTATGTTTCCTATAGCAGTATTCTGCTATACTGTCGATTTCCCCAATACTTTGGCTTTCCTCGACGCTTTGGTCTCCACAACACGCGGTTCTGCGATAAGATTTCTATCTCCGCCCTCTGTACCGCCTCTACCGCGTGCTGTGGATGGAGATGTCCGTCGCGTATCTGAAGATATGTGATGTGTTTGATAAAAACAATTTGTGTGTTGTGGGTTTGTATTTAATGGGCTTTCACGGTCTATCTTCTTTGTTTCCTTTTCTATTAACTCGGTTTTCTTCTGTAGATGTCCTCCTATCGGTTTGGTTCCCTTTGGTGAATGTCTTTCTATTAGATTAGTTTCCTTCAATTTATATTTTCCTATTAGATGGGTTTCCTTGGTTGATGTCTTCCTATTAGATTGGTCTCCTTTGAGTGGGTTCCGTGGCACTGTGGGTCCTTCTTTTAAAACGGAGATGTGCTCTCCGTGGAATCGGACAATCGACTGAACGATTTGGCGATCGTTCTCGAATTTATATGGGGCGCGAACGCACATTTAAATAGAGACTTGTAGCACATTTCGTGGCCGTCTGCACACACTCGCTGCACGCGCCTGTTTGACTGGCAGGGCGCCAACCTTAGAGATATTTTTATTAAATAAAAAAACACAAAATTATTTTTTCCAAGGATAAAAATAAGAGTTTATTAAAAATTAGAAACTCTAATAAGAGCTTTATTAATAAAAAAAATTAAAAATTTAATATTAAAAATAATATGATATCTAAAAAATGGCTGACTTTTTGGATTGTTTATTTTCCGACAAGGATTTTTCGACGTCCGATTGCTAAAAATATAATATAGCTTAGATTATACGGACAACGCCTTTCGACAGTCAAATGTTCGTACTTTCTTAGATATCGGGGCATTTTCTTCCGAAACATGTGGAAATAATACTTTGAGAGGGTATTTTAAAGTGCCTTCGAAAGTTCGAAATCAAGATGCCGATTCCATTTTGGTGTTATTTTGCTGCTAAGCGACCAGCGAGATGGGTGTATCGAAAAGTTGCACTTCGCATTAGAAATGTTATTTGACAGTGGTCTTCTCAACGGCAGCGGCAGTAAGAGATAGTAAATACAAAAATGATTAACCGAGGCGGAATGGCGTTAAATGTCCTTATATTTTGGCAAAATTTTGGTTACATTCTCTCCTACCACTCACGTAGCCTCCGCTGCTACGTGGCGGGGTTTTAACACTACTAACACAAAAACCATCTCTGCATCAAAACGGTATAAGGAAAAGTTTTCCTCAAATCAACCTCCACTCGCACACGTGGGGTAGCATAATGACTTAACATTAAATGGCATTGAATGCTCCCACACCTCTCTTTTCATACCGTGTACGCCCAAGTTTAATTAAAAACACGCACGTTAACAACTCTCGCACAGATCTCCACCGGTACTCAATCCCCGGTTGCCGTTTACTTTATCATATAGCTTATGTGATAACGTAAAATCAACCAAAAATAAGCCATCTATAAGCTTATAGAACTAGAACGATTGATTTGTTGTCTCTGTTGTTACGCAGCTCACACGCTTGTTGAACATCTTGACCTTGATCCATCATCGACTGTTGTCGCACTCCTCACACGCTTGCTGAACATCTGCTGGCGAAACTTGCAATGCGTTGGCGATCTGTAGTAGGTAGGCGTACATTCGACGGTAGACGTACTGATGGCGACTTCTATTGACCAGAGCCTCGTTGACGATCATACCACGGCAATCAACAACTTAGCACTTCGTACTTAAAAAATTTTGCTAGCCCATAGTTCTTCAGAGCTATGTCCGTAAAGCAAATTAAATAACTTTAATGTCTTAACTAAAACTCACTGTAAGAACAGTCTTAGAACATGGAACCTTTACACTCAAGCATAGTAAAACATCTCGACAATTGTCACTTAACTCGGGGCTAATAACTATCTTAATGTCTATCACTCGCAACATGGGACTTGATACAACTGTCTATCTGACAATCACTACAGTCTTTTATAGTCGAACGATATCGTCTATCACTCATCGCTTCTGACGCTTCTCGCTGACTGCATACGTATGGCTTTACGTGTCCTGCTTTAGCTGCGACTTACACAGAATTCTTCATTTACTCCTACTCTCAGTGTGGAACAAAACTCTACTCTCATACACACTTGGCGGTGATAACATCTGGGAAAGAAGTCAATATCCGGCAGACATAATATAGGAAAACTGAACGGCGGTAGCAAGAAAAAGCGGAAACGATGACGCGCACTATGGTTAGTAATCGAAAGGATATACTTATTCGGTTCCATCACCGGTATACCTTTGACTAGTTAAGAACTGGACTTAAACACGGCAACCAAACGAAGCCTGACGCCAGTAGCGCAACACCGGTACACTAGACACGGGCTAACCCATGGCAACGTCATGCCAGCTTACTACTATGCTAGGCGGCATCTCTACTCAAGGAATCTCATTCAACGGACTCATGGTCAATCTGGCAATATCGTGACGGCGAGCGAGAAGATATCAGAAACACTATGGATATTAGGACCAACAGGACCATGGCAGGATCAAACCATTGCTTGACCGACTCATCCTCGTAAGGCCGATACTCTCCAACGCATCGTTACCACCTATTACGGGATTGGAGTGTTGCCACCACTTCAACTGCATACTCTGATTTTAAGTGAGGCGAACGTGTTGTATATCTCAGTGCAGCTCTACATCTATTGGCTATGATTCGAACTACTTCAACTTTACTGGGAAACTTTAACTTCACATTGTCTTCTATTAGCAATTTATACGACACACAAAGAAAGGAGAGAAAAATCGTACGAAAAACTGTTCATAAAAAAACTAAACTTTAGACTACACTAATACCTTATATTCTACATGATGTCTTAATGGGGTTAGTAAAATAAAATGTCAAGGACAAAAATTACTACGAAAACCAGTCAAACGTTATGTCTAAACTTATGCACAGAGTTTTACGTTTCTCACTACCAGCGGCAACACAAAAAGCCTATTTACTACGAAACAAAAGAAAAAGGAAAATTAAGTACTGGCAAAGCGATAACGAAAAAGGTAGTCTTCCTCTAAATACATAAGGGGTTTTATAATGTGTTTCCGTTTGTATGCGTGCTGTAGGTGGTGCGTGATGTCAGTGAGGAATGCCGGTGTTCAGAGAATGCGGTCCATATGTGGTAACTTGACGCGTGCTCAGCCAGCGCACCGGTCGATGTGCACCTCGGCCAGTCGTCGGGTGTTCACAACATCAGTTGTTCGGAAGGAAACAGCAAACTCTATGGCAAGTTACTGACGCGACCACCAGCACCAACGGCAACTGTTCCAGAACTACAAAGTCTTCCTTCTTCCGCAACTATGTTTCTCTAACGAACAAACACTTGAGCTGGTCTCTCAACGATTTTCCTCGTCGAACGAGTCTGGGCTGACAAAAAAGTACTTCTCCCTTCAACATAGTAGTCATCGTATTTCTTCGGCATTCTCGTCCCTCGCGGCGTACGTTTCTCTCTACTCCTGGTAACTCAATACTTTCTGCTGGAGTCGCGTGCACTACCGTAGGGTCAGGCAGAGGCGTTTCAGCTATCTCCACATTCTCTCCGTTACTTACGACTGCGTCGGCCGTTGTCACATGATCAATCGCCTGCGCGTCTGCTACTATCTCTTCTCTCTCCGAGACGGCGATCGTCGTCGTAGGACTGGACGTCGGCGTCTCTATCTCTAACTCTCTCTCTTCCAATACGTTTGCTAACTCATTGTCAATCAAAGGTATTTTTATCGTAGTACATATCTCATCTACTGGCAACGTATCTACCTTCTTTACCGAGGTGAGGTCAGTATCCCATTGGACACTGCGGTCACCCGCTTTATTACTCGAACTTTCTACAGCTTTTCGCCGGCTGTTTGGCAATGTCTCCTTTACAGGGATGAGGTCAGCATCTTATTGAATACTGCTATCATCCGGTTTACTACGCTCACTGAAGCGATAGGCATCGTCTCATGATCGAATGTCTAGGCTTTAGCTCCCGATAACACTACGTCTCCACTCAAGCCTCAAGAACGAACCATTGGTCATTTTAGACTGACAAAAGTTTTTCCAAGGCAAAGATATTACGCGCCCCACCCTCCTACGCGAAAAAATATCGTCATTTTTTATAGGCAAACGGACACTCTATGAGGAACCTCTCTGAATCCAGGCCTGGCAAAGTCCGATTTTTCCAATATTGCTCTAACATGGTGAGGACACGTCGGTGACCGAACCTCTCCACTCCGTTATAGTTCAGAAAAAGTATTTTTTTTATGGCGGATCTGGGTCCCAAACTCATATTCTTCCATTTTGGAAATAGCTTCGTCCGATGTACAGTTCGGGCAAAAGCTGGCCGGATCCCATGTATGATGTTTTCATTCTGTACAATGAATTATCATATGGTCTCCGGTTCCGCAATCCATAATTGACATAAAACGAGTAGGACCGAACAGAGGTCTTCCCGGAAAGCAGAAGATTGAACGCGTGTAACATGCTATGATCCCGGACCATGCAGAGGCTTCTACCCGACTATCCCACTCACTCACTGAAGTGGCAGATGTCGTCACATGATCGATCGTCTCGACTCCAGCTATCAATGACTCGATCGGCTCACTGGGGCTACATATGCCGCCACATGGTCGGCTAGAGGTGCTCCAGCTACCACTGAATTCTCATCGTCCGGCAGTGTAGGGACTCCCCTACCTAAGCGATAACTTCATCCCTCTTCTTTAGCAACATAATCCATCTTCTCGGCGTCAGAGTGCATCTCCTCGGTAGCATCTACGTCCTTTATCTTGGCTGGGTCCTTAGATCCAATCGGCGGTATCACTACGTCGTCATTAGCAAAGCTCACCATATGTCTCTCATCAGTCACACGGTTTTGCGGGTCATCCGGACAACATAAAGCGGCATCAGGTCTGGTTCCATAATTGGTTGCAGAGTCTGTGTTTTTTTTCGAGGCCCCACACGCGAGCGTCAATGTGACCTTCCGTCACAGGGGAGACCGAAACGTGTGTCCGTCGAAGGTTGGCTTCCGCTTATTTTGCCCCCACGGCTGGGCGCCAATGTGAAATTCCGCCACGGCATCACGAAAACCTGACATAGCTGTTCCACATTGGACATCACTGTCTTTCTCCATTACTACTAACTACTATCCACGAGATATATCAAGTCAACGAGTTACCACGGACTTTCTGACCGGCGGTAAACGATCTAACGTTTAAACCGTGCTTACGTCGACCGTCCGCGGGAACTTCCCCCAGTCTCCTATACCTATGTTTCCTATAGCAGTATTCTGCTATACTGTCGATTTCCCCAATACTTTGGCTTTCCTCGACGCTTTGGTCTCCACAACACGCGGTTCTGCGATAAGATTTCCACCTCCGCCCTCTGTACCGCCTCTACCGCGTGCTGTGGATGGAGATGTCCGTCGCGTATCTGAAGATATGTGATGTGTTTGATAAAGACAATTTGTGTGTTGTGGGTTTGTATTTAATTGGTTTTCACGGTCTATCTTCTTTGTTTCCTTTCCTATTGACTCGGTTTCCTTCCGCAGATGTCCTTCTATCGGTTTGTTTCCCTTTGGTGGATGTTTTCCTATTAGATGATGCATTCCGGGGCCCATAGTGCAAGCAATCGGTGCAATGTATGACAGTACAACTGCTAAAGTGGTATCTCCAGATGCCGAGACCGAGCTTTTTCCGCTCCTTGCTGGCATGCTACAGGGAGATACACTCGCCCCCTACCTTTTTATAATTGCTCTACACTATGCACTTAGAAGAGCTATTATTGGTAAGGAAAAGCAGCTTGGCTTCACTGTCACCCCCGGAAGAGCAGGAGGGTAGGCCCGACAATAAAGACAGACTTTGTTTTCGCAGCTGACATTGCTCTAGTTTCTAACTTGGTGGAGCAAGCACAAGAGATGCTGCATTGTGTGGAAGCTGAATGCAGAAATGTACGGCTAAGATTGAATGCTAAGAAGACAGAAGTCATGGCTTACAACGTTGCGCACTCCGAGATAAAAACTTACTTAACCGAAGATCTCAAGTACCTGGGATCACATATTGGTTCCTTAGGGAAAGATATACAAATCAGGAAGGCCTTAGCATGGCGAGCTTTGTACTCTATGAAAAAAGTTTGGAAGTCGTCCATGCATGCAGAACTTAAGAAAAAGCTATTCGTCACAACTGTGGAAGCTATACTTTTGTATGGTTGTGAAACATGGACGCTATCCGCAAGGGTAGAATACAGACTAGATGGTTGCTACACTCGTATGCTGAGGATGGTCATAACATTACGTGGATGGATAAAATGACAAATGAGGACCTCTATGGTAACCTACCGAGGATATCAAACAAAATCCGGGAAAGAAGACTTAGACTTCCAAGGCACTGTGTGAGACATAGCGAGCTAGAAGTAAGCAACCTGGTACTCTGAAAACCAACCCAAGGAAAGTTTAACAAAGGGAGTCAGAGACTGACGTATGTGGACAGGGTCAGAAAGGATACCGGACTTCAGACTACAGCGGAGTTGAGGACACTAATGAAGAACAAGTGCGAGTGGCGCGCCATTGCCCGAGGAGACTCGACCTGATGATGATGATGATGATATATACATTATATATATATATATATATATATATATATACACGTACATACATACATACATACATACATGGTTACAATTGACCACCCATACGAAATGGCCCACCGCGAATCAAGTGGTCACCTGCCGAATGACTTTGTGTTGCCCCAAATGGTTAAGGTCGTGACTTCGTTATCATTGAGGCGCTGAATCCCCATGACGGTGTTAGATAGATGCATGATCACAGTGGCCCACTTACAGAAAATGTTACAGCATCTCTGAAAAAATGTCTGAAGACATTTGCATGATGTAACAGCAAGTTGGTTATCTTCAGCCTGAATTTAAACATTTTGTTTGTAATTTGAACAAGACTTTGCATCGCTAAAAGCAAGCTCCGCGTTGCAGAAATAAGTCTTTTCGGGAAAACATTATGTCAATCGGAATTGAACAAAGCACTGGTTATTTGTGTGTATATATTTGTTTTGAAAGTACTGTGGCAATTGAAAAACGATTTTATTATGATAACTTAAACATTGCAAGAATTGAATCAATTAAATGCAAGTTTGTCAATGCGTTTCAAAACGAATGACATGGGTAAACGTTGCTACTGTCTTGAAATTTTTATGAAACAAAATTAGGACCAGAAGTGTCTGGGAGCACATCGGAAACAGTTTATTCAACGCACACTTTGAAAATACCAAAGGTTAAATGCCAAGATTGTCTCAACGCCCGCTGATCTTAATGCGAAGTTGCAAGAAGATAATGGTGTTATTAAATTATTTGATTTTGTAAAGTATCAGTTTTTAACTTTTTAGTTGGAAGCTTGTTGTATGCTGCTATGGATATTTGTCCTAATATTTTGCAAGCAGTTGGCATGGTACTTAATTCAAACTAAAACACATATTACCGCAGCTAATTTTGCGTTATTTAAAGTGTACTCTAAATTTTGTATTAAAGTAGGCTTACCTAAAATCAGAAGTTAAACTGTTCTTCGGTTAATGTGATGCTGATTTGGTAATGACTCAAATATTCCTCATTCTACTACAGGTCATTTTATTTTTATCCGCTAAAGATGTACAATGTATTTAGCATTATCAGCTGACATAACAAAAAAACAAGTTGTTGTCGACGTCGGAAGCAGTGTACATTGCAATTTGTTTTGCTGCCAACTAGGCTTTGTGGATCAGACGATTACTAGACAGTGTACAAGATAATTTTAATTAAGTTGCCCCTACGGAGAACAATGAAGTCGCTATTGTTGTATCCAAGAATCTTGTTGATTATGCCAAAATTAAACATGCCAACCTTATATATCATATATGTAAAAAAACTTTCTAGTTTATAGCTGTGTGTAAAGACGATATGATGATATCAGTCTTCTAAAACAGCAAAAATCATTTGGCTAACCTTAGATAAGGCTATGCGTATGGCGTCCTTACAAGCTGACTTTGGTCAGTAATTATTAACATAGTCTAAAGCCTTCTTTATTTGATGTTATTTGTTGTATTAGGCTTATTTGCCCGATGTTTACTGATTAGCGTAGCAGCCGAAAATGTTTCTGTTATGGTTTAGCAAATGGTAACAAGAAAGCTAATATATGATCCTGTGCCAACACAATACTCAAATAACCACATTCTCAAATGCTTGCAAATTGTCTAACTGCACAGCACAACCCTAACCCTGACATTAGACATTTTGAAGCTAAAAGATGGTGTAGCAGCTACTGTGCCACGAAGTACAGTTACATCAATCTTGGATTTTTATGCCTTACTGCTTGAGTTCTGAACGCGTGTAGAATGCACAGACGGATGGCCTAATAATAAAGTTCGTTCGTTGATAATGCATTCAGTTTTAGCCTGAGTAGTCTATTGTGGCAATAACCATCTGATACAGCAAGCTCATAGTATTTTGGACCAAAGTAAAAGCAGCAATATGAGATCACCATATAGTCATTAAAAGACTTACTTTAGTTAAGCTTATATTATACGCTTAGGTTTATCTGTTGTTTATGCATATTTTGGGCAGTTTGGCCAAATTGGTAACCATTGGGCAAGTAGGCCTAATACGACAAATAACATAAAATGAAAAAGACTTTAGACTATGTTAGTGATTACCAACTAAAGTCAGCTTGTAAAGACGCTATATGCATAGCCCCATGTAAGGTTACACAAATGATTTTTGCTGTTTTAGAGGACTGATGTCATCACATCGTTCTTGAACACAGTTATAAACAGCATTTGATGGCTCATTTCCGAAAACTACGCTACAGATGCAAAAAATCTCGCAGATATCTTTTACGCAAGCCGAGTTATAGCCAATTCTGTCCCAAATTTCGTTGCCATGGCACCGGGGGTCGGTCAAGGGAAATGCGATTGGCAGCGTTCAATGGCCGACTACCGAAAACCCTTCTAAAGGTGACAAAAATTGCCAAAATCTTCTACACAAGCTGAGTTATAGCCAATTTTGTCCCAAATTTCGTTGCCATAACAAAAGGGGTGGATCAAAGGAAAGTGCGATTGGCGGCATTCGATGGCGCAACCCCTACGACTCTATCTTGCAAATAATCAAAGTTATGACAGTTTAAAAAAATTATTTTTTTTCATCTAGCGCCATGGTTTTTTTTCGAATTTTTCGAATAAATAATGCAAAAATTAAGTTTTTATTTTGTAGCATTAAAAAAGCACTTTCTTGCGCAGAACCGCGTCATTTAACGTATTAAGCGTAAAAATCGGTCTAACAAACTCGCCTGTAAAAGAGTTCAAAAACCAATGTACTAAATTTTGAACAGGAGGGGTGTATATTTCACCTGTATGGGGAGCAAAAACCCTTAAGCGGATTAAGCCAATTTTTTGATAATAAGCATCTATGGCGTTTTTACAACACACACTATCGTGTGAGATGTAAGTTTGTCCAAGTTTGTCCCCGAAATCGTCGACAACAATGCGTTAAACTGAAATATTTTACATTGTGTAACACGATAACATATTTTTTGACCACCACTGCCAGCAGGACAACTTAAAAAATGTGTTTGCTTTAAGCTTAAATAATGTGCCACAATCAGTAAAATAAGCGAAAAAATGTTGTAACTTGGGCTATTTTTAGACGACTGTCCTTGTGCGATTTAAGTTGGGTTTACGCTGATGACGTTGGTGTAGGTCACCAACCGCGATTGACAGTGTCATGTTTAAAAGCATGCGTTTAATATGTTGTTCATTCCCGATTTCTTATTACTGCGTTTATTTTATTACAGCAATAACAACGGACGCTTTAATTCTTGGACACACATTAAAAAATAAACATGTTTTAAGTTTGCGATCAAGCGGCAAAATTTTAAGGCAAACAGCAGTAAAACATAAAACCTACCATATACTTACGTTTTTGGCCGCGTAATAAATAAGTTCTTTGTCGTTTTTTTTACAAAAATGTTAAATCAAATTTTACCTGAGCCACTAAAATTTACTCTTCTGTTTCTTCCCCAAATCTTTTTCTCAAATATCGTTTGGAAAGAAGTTTTCCTTTTTTGGCTGTTTTCGGTATTATTATAATGAGTGCGACTCTGAAATAAAACAGTCGTAGCTGAAGGCCGAACGCCAATAATAGCTCCTGTTGCACAGTGACGTATTGTTGCATTGTTTTTAAATAGCGAGTTTTCCGATGTCTGGCGTTCAGTAGGATTTTGAACATTAATGTAGAAAATGACAAGGATGGTTCCCCAAACAAATAAAATCCAAGTTGCTAATTTCTTTACATACATAATCTTCTGGTCTTTAACAAATGCACTACAATTTCAAAAAACATGCAGACTTAGGCACTTGTTATAAATGCAATAGTATTCACAAAAACAGTATAACTTTTTCGCCACTGTATACTTGACAACAGCATGGTAACACGGTGTGCGTATTTTTTTTAATTTTTGTCATTTTTAGCAATCGCTGAGAATTATAAAACAAAATTTTACACATTTATTATTTATTTATATTTACGCAAAAGTGCGTAAAAGCATTAAATTTTTTTAACTATGACAATTTTTTGCATTACATGGGTATTTTTGACATAAATGCGCAAAAAAACAGTTTATCACAGTGTAGCACGATAATGCGTAACACTGTTGTAAGGGCGACTATCAAAGTCAATAGAAAACTCCAGATTTTAGGCACTTGTAGCCCCCAAACCCCTGAATCAATCGACCTAAAATTTTACTCAAATGATTATGTTGGCGGTATAAACCTACGTGCCAAAAATGGTACAAATCGACTTAGCAGGGTCGGTGAGGCAAAGGGGTAAATTATAGTGTTTAAAAATGGTTTTAAAAAATTTTAAAATTTTTTTGCCAAGCTTTGGAGAACACATTTTTGGGAGTATTGCCGCATTTTTCACTGAATGGCGTGTTTCGGTAAGGATTGATTTCCTAGGGGATTTCAACATTTATCTTTCAGTGGCCTGAGTAATTTCTCCCCAAAACCGCAAAATTTAAGCCCACTTTCGGACTGGAAAAATACCACTAAAATGCTTAACAATGAAGATGCTCATCTACCAACTACTTTTAATTGTCATCGTAGCCTTACCAAAGTAACATAGTAAATAAACAATGCGGTTTCGGGAATTCCAAATATGCGGTTAGTTTGGACCCCCTGCCTACAGGTCACGCGACACGGCGCATGCGCAGTGAACTTTTGGCCTTTAACATGGGCAAATGCAAGTTTGAAGCTTTATATCTTCCTAAAGGTGTAAAATGAATGCATGGTCACAATGAACCACCAATAGAAAACCACATATGCCGAGCAAATGGCACGTGACCGATGACGTCACGTTACCCAAAAAATCCAAGTGCTGACCCCATTATCTTTGAGGCGTCATATCTGCGTAACGGTGCAAGATAGACGCATGGCTACAATAGACCACTTATAGGAAGTTACCCATTGCGAGTTAAATGGTCACGTGATTGGTTTGGTCACATTGTTGCTTTTAACTTACAAATTTACAGTTCAATTGGATAATAAAACAGCAAACATTAAATGTAAAAAAAAACTTACCATTTTACATTACTGTGTAACGGCGACCAAGTCACACATCCAAAACAGCAGAGATCATTTTACTAGAAAACAGAGTGATAAAACGACGAACAGACTGCTGTTACTAATCATGTGACGTGACCCCATTTAACCTTTTTTAATCCAGCATTATCTCGTAAACTAATAAACGTAGTCAATTCAAATGTGATACAAATGTTTTCAGCTGATTAAAATGTACTGCTGGACTGTAGCTAAAAGAGTCAAATTAGAAACAAAGTTGACTCTAGTCTTCTGAAACAAATTCAACTTTGTTTCCAAAAAATCAAGTAACAACAAAAAATCTATTTAATTACTGTGCACAGAAATAATTGCCTAAAGTGAAAGAAAATTTCTTCTGGCTCTTAACAACTGTTAGTGGTAAAATAGATGTCAACTGATTTAGTTGCTTGGCATATCTAAGCCAAAAGTTGGTTAAATACAGCTAAGTGAGTGAGTAAGTATTTTTCAACGGCACATCAGCACAAAGTAGGGCATTTAATGCCATACGTGGTTAAAACTAGTTAAAAGCAGTTAATATATGTATTAAAAGCGAAGGTAAAATACTTGTTGAAATCAAGGCTATTAAGCTAATGTAAAAACAGCATTATATACAATTGTAAAAGCCGATATCTTTAACATAAACGATGATGTTGCGAGATGCAACATTTTCAAAAACGTCCTTGAGAGTGGCCACTCCAAAATATCTTTGACGTGCTGCACTGTAACGGGTGCAGTCTACTAAAAAGTGCTTGACTGTGAGCGGAAAATAACAAGTTTTACATATTGGCTGACTCTCCTTTTAGGTAATAAGTATTTGTAAGTCGTGTATGACCAACTCAAAGACGGTTGATGAGGACTGAGTCGTAGCGGCCCAATGACGAACTAACACTGCGACCAACGGCCGACTGCACACTGTAAAGTTTATTTGATGTACACTGGTTCTAGAGCTATTGCCATTCTTTAACACACAACTGGTTGACACAAGTTAACAAATCGCTAACTGAAAATTTCATGTTGGTGATGGCGACATCAAGTCCTGCCTTAGCAGCGATGTCAGCATCTTCGTTTCTTCGGATACCCACGTGGCTGGAAATCCAGCAAAAAGTTATAGATTTACCACTGTTAATTAGTTGGTTAATCAAGATCAGTAGATTTTCGACTTTGCACTTCTCAATTGCTTGTAAGCTTGACAAAGAGTCCAAGAAAACGACATAATATTTTGCTTCTTGTACGGCGGATGATGTCTAGCGCCATGTTCAGTGCATGAATTTCGGCAGTAAAAATACTAGCATTGTCAGGTAAGCAAACTGTTTTAACAAAGTTGGGTGCAACAACAGCGGCAGCTGTTCTCATTCCATCCTTGGATTCATCTGTGTAAATCTTTACATGATGTGAAAACTTTGAGCCAAGATCAAAGAATTTGCATTTGAACACTTCTGGGTTAGTAGTTGTTTTATCGTAAAAGCATGAAGTAAATATACAGTTAGGGCATTTGAAAATTTAAAATAGTATTGTTGAAACAGTTGTAGGTAAAACATCTTTTTCTTGAAGCCGAGATTCTGCAAGTTGTTTTGAACTCTTAAGCCCAGTGGGCGAGTTTGGCTCGGCTTGTTGTCAAACTGAGTTTTGAACTTTGAATTAAAAACTGCATTGTATGCCGGGTTATTTTTATTTACACTGAGCTTAAGACAGTATTGTAAAGCTAGCTTTATACGTTTTAGAGCTAGTAGAGGTTTAGTAGCCTGAACACATAAACTGGCTGCTGGAGAAGTTCTGAATGCACCCCAACACAAGCACGATTGTGAATGGAATCCAGGATCTTAAGGTAGTAATGTCTATCTGAACCATACACAATGCAGGCATAGTCTAACTTTGACTGTATTAAAGATCTTAGCTTAGGGTTAACTTAGGCTTAATGCTCAAGTAAACGGACACAAAATTTGAAAATAAAACGATAATACGATTTAATAAGCAAATATATTTACAGCGTGCAAATTAATACTGAAGTGCAAGACGCATACGAATATAGACGAATATACACATATACAGTTCAATAGCTAAGCAGTCGCAGCTGCAAATCCAATAGTTTAATCAATCAACAGACTGTTCAGTTTCACTGTGCAACAAGTGATATCTCAGCTTTCACATCAATAAATCAATATAAACAGTGACGAAATACTCAAATTCATCAAATATCATATGAAACCATAACAAATTATATACATACAACTAAGCCACACAAAAGGGCTTCAATACAGACTATTCAGATAGTTCTTAGACTCTAAGTTTTAGACACAAAAGTTTCCTTCCCTTGTTATACCACTATAGGGCCTACACAAACACCCTGTTACTAACGCTACTCTTGGGATTCACACAGGCCTTCCAATCTCATCAACTCTACATTTAGAGGCTACACAAGCACCCTATCATTATCACAGAAGTCAAATCAAAGGCTATACAACCTTGGCATTTTCGCATGCTACACACATTGACCGTTCAGGTCCACGTCAGAACAACAACTGTCTTCTACACACACATATGACCGTCCAGGTCTATGTCAGGACAGCAACTGTAATTAAACAGCTCATTTACGCGCCTTCTCTGGATGATGTTCGTACTGAGCAAACTGGACTACTGCAACGCTATACTAACTGGTTTGCCAAAATCCACGATTGCACCATTTCAACGTGTTCAGAACGCTGTAGCGAGACTGATCGGACTTGTCGCTCCTCGCGACCACGTTACAAGTACGCTGCAACAATTACACTAGCTTCCGGTGCAATACCGCATCATCTATAAACTGCGTTTGCTGATGCATTTAATTCACACGTCACAAGCACCGTCTTATCTTACTGACATTGTCACACAAACAGCTAGTGTCACATTACGAACACGACTTCGGTCCGGCAGCAGTCTCTGCTACGAGCAACCACGCACACGACTAAAGTTCGGACAACGAGCGTTTTCCTACGCTGCGCCAGCTGCGTAGAACAGTCTGCCACCGTCACTTCAAGAACTATTTGACACTGTGTCATTCAAACGAAACTTAAAAACTTTACTGTTTCAGCGATCTTTTTATTTCTGAGTAGTTTTTACTTTTTGTACATAATTCTTAGGTTTTTATTTTAGTTTTTTAGGTGCGTTTTACACCACTGGTCAATTTTGTAAGTGGTTATGTTTTGATTGATTGATTGATTGACGACCTAATTAATGCTTCGTTTAACCAATAGCAATCACAAAATTCAATTTACGTACTGATTGAAGTGGTGCTAAGTCGAAAACACAGCTCTAATTGGTCAGCATCTAGTGCCAGTGCTTGTACCAGGCACGAACAGGTACAAAAATACAGTCACATAACGTAAGCCGCAATAATATAACTATTTACTTACGCGCTACTCCTAGTCGCACAAAGACAGGTACAACTAGCAATACAGCGACAGTGATATGCAGACACACTAATAGACGAGCTCCAGCCACACTAAGACAAAGTCGCTATACACAATGACCGTCGTAATCGTCGGTCTACGTCGACAAATGAATACAATACAGTGACAATCAAGCAGCGAAAAATACAGATAGCAAGCTTATTTTGACGCGAAAATAAATCGACGACGACTTTCTCGCACGTGTAATACACATACCGTCCACTGAAATAAATAAGGCCCAACGCGATCTGACACCTCCCCCTTAGGAAAAAGAATAAAATGGGGAACAAACTAAACCCATTTTACTTTTTTCCTAATTACACGAATAACATACACATATCACTACAAGCGTACAAAAATAAATATGACAGTATATCAAGGTGTCATGGTACATCAATACAATACATACAATACCATACACACATCATAAGATGACCAACGTAATAATCACATACAATTGTCACAACATTTACGATGTAACTAGTTGAATAAACGTCCATGACATTCACTAGTTATACACAAATAATCAATTAAGCAATATTGCGGTGCAATACATATATAATTGCAATACTTATGTACATACATTAGGCTACACCATAATAAAGACAGTACATAATAAGATTCACACAGATTTCATCTCACTGACGTGATAACAGATTGGATTCAATGTAGTTGCTGATTACATTATATGTCTCTTGTCAATATTGCGCAACACTTCGTCGATGGTTAACATCAGAAAAGCGTCACCTACAGTATCTGATAATCGCAGGCAAGGCGAACAACACCGTCCTTTTTGGTAACACACACGATCGGACTTGCCATCGAACTGTTCGACAGGCGTATCAGTCCTCGACTCACGGCACGCGTCTGGTGCACACCAGGGTCTCTTTTGCCGTTGCACAAGACCGTCGGTAGCCTGGATGCGATGGCTTTTCGCGTCGCACCTCCCGGATCGGTCGTCAAACTGGTCGACGATCTCATCGTGCAGCTGGCGACGTTCTTGTCGTTAAGCGGATGTGTAAGCAGTCGAAGCTCTCGAAGTTCATCTCTTCTCTCTGACTCAACTATAGCTGTGCGTCTGTACAACTTACAACTAACAAACAGGGGCAAACGAGTGAGACACTGAACAAGATCAATTCCGTACACAGTTGCATTCGCGCACCCCTTAGCTGTACGGGTGCCACTGGTTACACTCTTGGTGGAGTACTGAGCCCCCGAAAACACGGCTACGGAAATAGCAAACAGCATTAACAACAAACACGCATATAAAGTGGCTTGCGTAAACATACGCACATTAGACCACACAGGTTTAGTCAAGTTACTGCCACTATTCTCTGGGCCTGCAGGTAAGCTGTCCAACTTTTCCATGAGATTACCCTTAACCTTGGTCACACACGTCACTCGAAACACATTCGGATACAGTAGCTGTACCTGCTGCCACTTGCAAGCTACGAACGACATCTACAGGCAAGATGACGTCATAATCAGCTAAACACAAATCGGCTACAGCACACACAATAAGTATTTCCTGTATCTTTTCACGCTGGGCATCATTTAAACACACAGTTAGGTTCGCCAACGGGGCCCGAACCGTTTGGTCCCTCCCAAAACCGTGAAGAGTTATGTTACTCATTAAACCGTTGCAACACAATGCAAATGAACTCTTACTGACTATGAATATCTTACACTCACTATCTTCTAGGGCGACACAATTAAACCGTTACTTTAAGGTATTTCAGAGTAAATGTACGCACATTAACATCAGTATCATTTGTACATAGGCCTACAGTACCAACGATCGGGTGAGCACCGAATTCCCAGCTATTAAAATTATTGTGGTTAGCTTGCTCGCCGCCGTTCTCATACTGTACGCGACTCTCACGGGTCTTAACCTGGGTCGTACCGCCCGTCGACACTAAGCTGACGCGGAATTCTTCGTCCTGTGCGCGACGTCTTTGACCCGCTTGATGATCGCCTCCGTGTTCTCGGTGGAAACGGTTTCTGTATTCGCCACGATTTTTGCTCGGTTCGTTGGGACAGTCTTTGGCGATATGGCCATACACCCTGCATGTGTAACACCGTATCTGCTGGTACTAGACAAATGACGGCAAATTGTCATACTCGTCCTCTCGGTCATAAGGGTAGTCCTGAGAAACGTGCCCGAACTCACCACAGCGATAGCACTTGACCTTTTGCGTCTGGGTCGGCGACTGAGGTCCGCTAAACCCGCCTCGACTGGTCTGGTAATGTCCTCCTCGACCGCCTCTGGAGTTCTGACCAGCCGTTTCTCCTCCTGACGTCGCTGCAGTCGCCACCTTTGCGGACTTGCCCTCCGGCGCTTTCTGACTGATCACCGTGGCTCGGTTGTTGACATATACGTCGGCGAGCGAAGCCACCTTACTAGCAACATACCAGCCCTTTCCTTCTTGGGTCAGGATATAATTCAACAGCCCTTGAGAGAGTGATCCCTTTAGCCGATCGCTGATCAACAACTCAATGAGAGTTTCATAATCCTCAACAAAACGGCTTTTGAGGTAATAAGACAGCAAATTACGCAGCCTAGCAGCAAACAAAGTGTACGTGAGTAGATGACAGTTGGGCGTTTCAAACACTTTGGTCTACTTGGTACAGTTAGATGGTCTGACCTTGACCTACGTCTGTTATTTGGTTTTGTGCTGTCACCCCTTGATCCACATAGTGCACTCGTCCACTATTACCTGGCCTACAGGCTGGTCTTTAATGTATGCGACCTAGTCCATAGTACAGTTACCGTCCTGTCACCCCTCTACCTACATAGTTCAATAGTCCTCTGTCACGTGCTGTTCTTTAGCCTGTATTGTCTCAGCCCCGCATACAGTCTGGGCTGCAAGGTATGCGACTGCGCCCATCACCTGCATACCTGTCATGTCTCGTCTGCATTAAGCATAGTCCATAGTACAGTTACCACCCTGTCACCCCTCTACCCTACAGAGTTCAATAGTCCTTTGTCACGTGCTGTTCTTTAGCCTGTATTGTCTCAGCTCCACATACAGTGTGGACTGCAAGGTATGCGACCGCGCTTTGGCCCTCTGTTTACGTATCACGTCTCGACCTGCAGTCCATAGTACAGTTACCACCCTGTCACCCCTCTACGTACATAGTTCAATAGTCCTCTGTCACGTGCTGTTCTTTGACCTAGAACTACCGTCTGGTCTTAAAGTATGCGACCGCTTTTGACCTGCATACCCGTCATGCCTCGTCTGCATTAGTTCGTACAGTCGCGTGCGTTCTTTCAGAACGCTGTATACATTTCTTTAAACCGCAGACATAGCAACGGTCAATTAGCAATCGTACAGTCCGTTCAAACGTGTCGGATTACAGACAGAGTTATTGCAACGCTGCAAAGCAGCGCGATAAGTACGCTGATGCATGACAAACGGCAAGATGTCTGCTGTACATTATTTTATTTGGTCGTTTTTTATCGTTTTTCAAGTGTTTTACTTCTAATTTTGTCTGCGACCAGACTCATGATTAATGCTCACGACATTATTTCTAAACAATGCAATGATACCTGGCAGCGAAAATTTCGTAAGCTAATTACCTCGTCACTGGTAAAGACGAACAGACATAGGAACTCGGCAAGAAATAGTCGTACATAGTCGAGCTGACATACGTTGTCGGCAAGAAAAAAAGACAAACAAAATAGACAAAATGGTCTGTCGGTGTTGTTGTGTGTTGTCGATGTCATGCATCGTCGATTACTTATCAAATTCACTGCTTTCGTCATTGTCTCACACCAGTGACAGCGAGGTGGTGATGTCGGTGTCGGGAGACGACGGCTCTTCGCAAACTTTTAACAACACGTCATATTTAATGCTCATGCCACTATTTCTAAACAATGCAATAATACATGACAGCGAAAATTTCGTGGGCTAACTATCTTGTCACCGACAAAGACGAACACCCATAGGAGCTCGGCAAGAAATAAAGTCGTACATGGTCGGGCTGACAGACATTCTCGACAAGAAAAAAGACAGACAAAACAGACAAAATGGTCTGTCGATGTTGTTGTGTTGTCGATGTCATGCATCGTCGACTACTTATCAAATTCACTGCTTTCGTCATTGTCTCACACCAGTGACAGCAAGGTGGTGATGACGGTGTCGGGAAGACGACGAGAAATTATAACGAAACGTTTGATTAAATACAAAATTTTTTCCATTTTTTTAAGTGCCCCGGTAGCGCAATCGGTTAGCGCGCCATACTTATAAAAAGTAAAGTCATGCGGAGGTTGTGAGTTCAAGCCTCACCCGGGGCAAATGTTTTTTTAAAATTTTTATATATTTTATTTTATTTTATGAGATATATGTTTTTGAATTTTTATTTACTTTGTTTTAGTTACATTTTCTGCAATAAGGCCCACGAAGTTAACTGTCACTACACTGCTGTCGACGTAAATATGTTAGTTTTAATTTGCCTACCATTGTACTAGACAAGTGAACAATATTACACATTGTTTTATTTTTAACAAAACAGTCAAACACTAGTTACGACAGAGACGGGCGTGCACGCGCACAGACTTGGTACAGTTCCGTCTTAGTACGTTTATGCATTTAGCCTTTCATCTCTGACATTACGTTTCGTGCTTTTAACGATCTCTTCGCAAACGTTCAACAACACGTCATGTTAAATGTTCATGGCACTATTTCTAATCAATGCAATGATACCTGGCAGCGAAAATAACTACCTAGCAACCGGTAAAGGCGGACAGACATAGAAGCTCTGCAAGAAAGAAAGTCGTACATAATCGGACTGATAGACATTCTCGACAAGCAAAAAAGTCATACGCATACACACTAATGCAACGATATAGTTACATTCATTACTCTAAATGTTCGCAATGCAAGTACGAATATCGCGCGATGACAGTTTGTTTGTCACTGCAGATAGATGCCTAACAACTGTAAATGTTCGACGTCGCTATCGTTCAGTTGCTGACTCATCATCGTAGGATGTGGTAGGACATCACACATGTAGAAGTATGGATGGCGGGGTTGTATACACGCCAGATCACAATGATAGAAGATGTTGCGTTCAGCTGTCAGAATACGTTTGGAGCCCTTGATACGACCGTACACGTACAGTTCTCAATGTGCGATGAGGAACCGAGGTCTGGCGGTAGCTGATTTGAACGCATCACGACACCCGCGACACTTTTTTTATTTTGCCATCGTATCTGCGAACTATAAATGGGTTATCGTTTTGGTACAGTTTCCGGTGAATCTTAGGATCGTAGTGTTGACAGTCATCGTAGTTGACAGCAGCCATATCTGTGACAGAGGGACAAACACACAGTCAACACAAGACATTAATTAAACGTATACTCCAGCACTGCATTACAACAAAGACCCTTTCCCGATCTGAGACTAGAAGCGTTATCGTCACTAGTCAAAAACGTTGCAGCATACACATTGCATCAAACCACTGCATACGGATACATGATTACTATTAACAGCATATTAACAACACCCTATACGACGCCAACATCGCACACCTTATTACGACGTACCGCTTAGCCACAATACATCTGTGACCTGCAGAGCAGACAGACGGGCGGGCAGACAGACAGCACAATGTCATTAATTAAACGTATACTGTCTCGCACTGATTAGTTGCAATATTTATGCTACCGACTGACGGACAGACGAACCGCTAGTTTTTTTAAAACACTAAATCATATCAATTATCATAACACATTACAATCTGAAACTAGAAGCCTTATCGTCACTAATCAAAATTGCTGCCAAACCGCTGCAGACGGCTATCTGATGATTATTGTCATTTCATAGAAAGCCGACATTGCTCTATATAACAGTACAATCGCAGATTGTGCTACGTCATACCATTTAGCCACAATACATCCGTAACATGCAGACAGACGGACTGGCGAGCCGTCAGTTCATGGTCATTAATTAAACGTTTCCTGTTTCGCACTGATTAGTTGCAATGCATATGTTACGGAGTGACGGACAAACGAACGTTACGGACTGACAGACAGACAAACGAACGAACGAAATCATTGCAAAAGTCAGATAGTTACTTATAGACGGCTATCCAAAGGTAAACAATTTTTATTTTATTTAACACAAGGTATGTCACTTCGTATAACCTTAATGCTATTTTTTAACGCTTTCGAGATATGACGATTTAAAACGGTGATTACTAGTAACAATGATATTATTTTTAACGCTTACGAAATACGATGATTTAAGCTTAAAACTTTACACGTACGAGTGTACATTTATATATCATTTGAAATATAACAGACGACTTTCTATTTGTGCCGTATTTTGCACAACGCCGTCGTCAAAGACAACGTTCATCATACACCATGGAAATAATAAACTTGCATGTTACTGACACTGAGTCGCAGACAAATTGGCAAATGTGTCGTACTACAGACGTTACGGACAGACGGACAGACAGCGAAAGTGCAAAGTAAAACAGTGTTGCCTAAACCACATACATTGCAATTAAACGTTGTGTGTCTTGCAGGCAATTGTCTATTCGTCGATATAAACTATGCTAAGCCGTGTCGTAAGAAGCTTTTAACAAAGCAAATAACACAGACTTAATGCTGCGCATTGAAAGACTGTCGGCTTACTTGAATGGTTTTGTTCGGCTTGACTGCAGTTGTCACGACGGTTGCTATGTGACGATTCACCGGTTTCTGCACACACACCAACGCCTTGTACTTAACGCCCTGCACCATCGGCTTAAAGATTGTTAATGGAGACTGTAAATACGTTGTCGACGCACTGTGCTACTATATACCTGTCGACGCAGTTTGTATGTCTAAGCAGTCGAAATGCTGTTATCGATATAGACTGATACGAAACTTGTGCTGATATCGGCGATATCAGAAACTGTACAACGTTATTCGCTGTAAACTGTAGGCCTACAGGTGAGTGTACATATTTTTATCGTAATGCTTTAAATAAACTATAACGATTTTGATTTACGACGTTAAGTGACGGACATTATAGAGGTAAATTTACCGGTATCGTTAATTTGTCGTTTTCGAGATGCGTCGATTTAAAACGGTGATTACTAGTAACAATGACCGAAATAAAGTCTTGTCACATTGATCTTTGACTTACGAACTGGAAACATAACTAACTGAGCTAAACGGTTAAAATACAATAAGACTTCTTGTTTAGGCACAATGCATAGACTACATACAAGCGACAGTTGACGACTAATAAACATATAGTATTCGAAGATCGAGCGTATTGCAGATCGATCAAAATTAAAATTAGTGTAAAAACTAAAAATATATTCTAAAATTTTAAAATACAAAAACAAAATAATCGCGTTAGTTACTAATCGGTGTTCTACGTGGGTTCGCTAGATGTCGCGCCGCTACACTGAACGCTGCACGTCGGACTGACAAATGGATGGACGGACAGACGAACGAGCGTGTGAACAGGAACGCTAACGCAGCTTAGTTGATAAAAAAATTCTCGTAATGTGTGGTGTCTGTTTAATTACATTAGTTATTTGTGTCGTATTTTTGCACACCGTGGCGTCACCGTCAAAGACAAACGTGCTTATTGTACATGCTAACGGTCTACGGAACTAATAGAATTGGCATGCTGGTGACGCCTCGTCGCAGACAAAATTGGAAGTAGGACACTTTAAGCACGATAAAAAAACAACTAAATAAAATAATGTACAGCAAACATCTTGCCGGTTGTCATGCATCAGCGTACTTATCGCGCTGCTTTGCAGCGTTGCAATAACTCTGTCTGTAATCCGACACGCTTGGACGGACTGTACAATTGCTAATTGACCGTTGCTATGTCTGCGGTTTAAAGAAATGTATACAGCGTTCCGAAAGAACGCACGCGACTGTACGAACTAATGCAAACGAGGCATGACGAGTATGCAGGTCAAGAGCGGTCGCATACATTAAGATCAGACGGTAGTCCTAGGTCAAAGAACAGCACGTGACAAAGGACTATTGATCTATGTAGTGTAGAGGGGTAACAGTGTGGTAACTATACTATGGACTGCAGGTCGAGACGTGATACGTAAACAGAGGGCCAAAGCGCGGTCGCATACCTTGCACTCCAGACTGTATGTGGGACTGAGCCAATACAGGTCAAAGAACAGCGTGTGACAGAGGACTATTGAACTATGTAGGGTAGAGGGGTGAAAGGGTGGTAACTGTACTATGGACTATGCTTAATGCAGACGAGACATGACAGGTATGCAGGTGATGGGCGGTCGCAACGGGCCAAAGCGCAGTCGCATACCTTACAGTCCACACTGTATGTTTGGCTGAGACAATACATGCCAAAGAACAGCACGTGACAGAGGACTATTGAACTATGTAGGGTAGAGGGTGACAGGGTGGTAACTGTACTATGGACTAGGCTTAATGCAGACGAGACATGACAGGTATGCAGGTGATGGGCGGTCGCAACGGGCCAAAGCGCAGTCGCATATCTTGCAGCCCAGACTGTACGTCGGGCTGAGACAATACAGGCCAAAAAACAGCACGCAACAGTGGACTATTAAACTATGTAGGTAGAGGGGTGACAGGGCGGTAACTATACTGCGGTAACTGTACTATGGACTAAGTCGCATACATTAAAGACCAGCCTCTATGCCAGGTAACAGTGGACGAGTGCACTATGTAAATTAAGGGGTGACAGCACAAGGCCAAATAACAGACGTAGGTCAAGGTCAGACCATCTAACTGTACTAAGTAGACCAAAGTGTTTGGAAACGCCCAACTGTCATCTACTAACGTCTCACCCGCATTTTTAACAGCGGTTTTAAAGCTACTTTTTTACTTTCTATGAGTATGTTTGTACTCAGTGAGCAAGAACTCCTTATGCTCGTCGTACTTACTCATGTCATCAATTAACATTTGGTTAACGAGTGATTTGGTCTAAGCAGTGAAAAGAGGTATTAGTATTTTAGCTTGTACCTTCGCAAAAACCTCATACATCGCGTGGAGTTTTTCTAGGGTTTCAAAGTATTGGGGCAGCTCAGCACTTTCAAGAGGTATATTGGGCAAAACGTGCCTCATCATTTTTTTAAATTTCTTAGTTTAAAGAGCCAAATTACCCGCCCCGTTAAGATCGTACGTGGTTTGACCGTCTACTCTTTTGCTGTCACCTGGCCTGGCTTGACGGGCCTTTAGCTCTTTCAGCCGGATCCCGTTCTCTACCTTAAGATGTTCGGCCTTTAAACGGGCGTCCCGCTCGGCCTGCTCCCGGGCAACCGTTATCTCAAGTTCCCTTTGTTCCTTCTCCATTGCCCGTTGCTTTTTTCTCTTTTCGATCTCCAGCCGCCTTTGTTCTAGAGCCAGTTTCTGGGCCTCAGCTTCTCGAGCAGCCCTTCTTTTTTATGCCTCCAGTGAAAGTTTCTGGGCTTCATGTTCAAGCTCTCCGAGACGGACTGCCGCGCTTCCACCATTCAAAGCGGCACTATTCAAATCACCCGCGGGCAAAGGAATCTGTGAAGCCTCCCGTGCCTCCCAGATAAAGTCGGTTTCAGACTCTGCTGAGGGGTCAGCCAGCATGGTCTCCGCCAGGGCTTCTAATAGATCTGCCCTCTCTAGCTCTTCCAGACGGTCTGGGTCGTACCCCGCCCAGTGCTGGGTAGTAACGCGTTAACTAGTCCTGTAACGCGTTACTATTGGCCCGGCGTAACGTTGTCAGTAACTAGTTGCTTTTTAAAGTAACTAGTAACGTAAGCAACGCGTTACATTTTTAAAAATTTAATGGAATAAAAGCAGCCGGAGTCCACTGGCAGCAGAAACAGTCATAAGTGTGACACAGAAAACTCTTATTGTTCCGAACAGCACTAGATGGAATTTGTTCTACATGGCTGTTGCTAAGATACATTCGATACATTCGATCATTGAGAACCAGGCAAACTCTGTTCTGAATTTACTGTGTGAGAAACTGGGTCTGCCTGTGTTTAGACCAAATAAAGTGAATTTCGCACTTGTGTGTTGCTAAGAACACTGCTCTACCCTCAAGTGCTTCTGCGGAACAGTTATTTAGCATTGAAGGGCAAATCTTGACTCCTCGAAAGAATGCGCTCTCTGATGAACATTTTGAAGAACTGTTGATGTTGCGTGCAAACAGACATTTAGAGGAAAAGAGCTAGACGCATGAGTTTTAAATGTTAATGACTAATGAGATGTGTTGTGTCTTGGGACATTTATGAATCTTTAATGTTTTGTTGTGGTGCTTAAAATACTGATTTAGTACAAACCCTGTTGCCACTTGTAACAGTGCATTTTTAGAATGCTTATGAAACAGTGTAACTAGCAAAGTAAATAGTTACTTTTTATAGTAACTAGTAAAGTAACTAGTTACAATTATATAGAAGTAACTAATTAAGTAACAAGTTATATTTTGGGGACAGTAAATAGTAACGGTAACTAGTTACTTTTGGAAGTAACTAGCCCAGCACTGACCCCGCCTTACCCAGCTTTACTGCTAAACGGGTGGAACTAATTTTCTTGAGGTGTTCCTGCGTTTCCGAAGGTAAACGATCCATTCTACCACAAAAACTTGATACCAGGGTCAAGTTGGTCAGAAGGGTACAAAATACAAAAGTTATACCAATGGCGTTGACCAACGAAACTGGGAATGTCACCACTGGTCTTACGCTGAGAGTTTCTGGCACGCGTGATCCTCGACTGCTGGTCTCAACTAAGTCGGGATTCCTACGGCTCAACATTTACAACAAGAACAGTTAATATACGATCAGACAAAATATCACACGAAAATAAGCAAAATGACGAAACAAGTATTGTGCACAAAATTACACGCTAAATTATACTATCACCCACAAGACAAATTTATTTAACGACTATCCCATTTCTGACACCAAATGTGAGGTTGCCTTGTAGGGTTTGATTTTAGGCCTACACCAGACTTAGCTTAGAGTCAACTTAGACCTAATGCACAAGTAAACAGACACAAAATTTGAACATAAAACGATAATGTGATTAATCACAAACGTGCCGTAGCACAGCCCTGTGTTAATGGCGACCGGCTAAGTAAAGAGAGAATGGCAAAATTCGACCCCGCGCAGATCCGAAACTCCTTAAACGATCGACACAAAATTTGAAACAGGTGATTACGTCCGCGAGACGACCCCCTGAGCAAATTTTCGTGCAAATCCCTTTATTTGAGGCTTCTCGGCAAATGGGTGAAATATAACGAAAATTTTTCTCCGATATATATA
>Ga0209367_1001326_pt1 | contig 29942 bp, 22 predicted proteins | sample WorMetLIZISLAND2_FD_187412 | JGI IMG/M metagenome (GOLD analysis project Ga0209367, IMG submission 187412) | Marine gutless worms symbiont microbial communities from Max Planck institute for Marine Microbiology, Germany - Olavius geniculatus... ...
TGGGACAACCCTGCAGGAGTTAAGCCACGCTGCCCTAGATAGGCAGCGGTGGGCAGCGATAGTAAGAATGGCGTCAGACACCAACGGGCATTGAGCCCACGGTTGTCGATGATGATGATGATGATGACGTACTTAGCACTTAGATCCTCCGGTCCTTGACAGGACAATGAGCAGCAAGAGTTTGCCATCTGCTTCTGTTTGTAGCCACAGCCCGGATGCTGTTCCAATCGACTCCTCGGTCCACCACGTCTTCTTTAAATGTAGATTGCCAAGTCTTCGTTGGACTACCTCGTTGTCTGCCACTACCACGAGGGGTCCATGACATGGCGTGTTTGGCTGGTCGTCCAGGTGGCATCCTGATGATATGGCCTGCCATCCGAAGTCATCTCTCTGCTACAATGTCCTGTAATCTTCGCTGCCCAGTCCAGCTTAGCACCTTCATGTTAGTCACGTGGTTCTTCCATGTAATGCCCAGAATCTTCCGTAAGCTGCGCTGGTGAAAGACGTCCAGCTGCTGACATATTCTAGCTGTACTCTTCCAAGTCTCGCTGGCGTATATGACTGCAGAGACAATGAGGCAGGTGTAGAGATCCAGTTTAATCTTGAGGCTAAGTGTACTGGATCGCCACACGTTGTCAAGTCGTCGGAAGACTGCTGCTGCTTTTGCCTGTCGAGTGTTGATATCTGCTTCAACATCTCCATCGCTAGATATTACACTTCTCAGGTGGGTGAATCTCTCTACATATTCTATGTTGCCTTGTGCAACAGCTATTGGCTGTGGTGATGAGCGCTGGGTGATTCCCATGGCTTTCGTTTTTTTTCCGGCTTATATTCAGTACAACTTGTGCACTTTGTTCCTCGAGCTCGGTAGTCATGTCTTGGCATAAGTTTTCTTTCTTCGCCACTATCGCTATGTCATCAGCATAGTCCAAATTTATTAAGCAGTTTCGCTTCTGCCAGACAATGCCATATTCTGACTTATCCATAGTTCTGCGCATGACGAAGTCGATGACTATGAGGTAGAGGAATGGTGAAAGGATGCAGCCTTGTCGAACCCCTGAGACAATCTCAAAGAACTCTGCGTACCCACTTGCAGTCTTGACACAGAAGCTGAAGTTGTCATACAGTGCCTTGAAGATATTAATGAACCGGTTAGGAATGCCATAGTTTGTCAGAATTTTCCACAAGGATGGCCTGTGTACACAGTCAAATGCCTTTTTAAAATGATGAAGTTAATGATGAGGTCTTGTTGATGCTCTAGGCTCTGTTCAGTGATGTTGCACAGGGTGAATATTTGTTCAGTGCATGAACGCCCTTTTCTGAATCCTGCCTGCTCGTCCCATATAGGTGCAATCTACTGCATCTTGCGGTCTGTTTAGCTGCACTGTGCTGAAGACTTTGCCGGGTGTAGAAAGTAGTGTGATTCCTCACCAATTATTGCAGTCCTTGAGACTTCCTTTTTTTGGCAGCTTGTTAATCACACCTTTCTTCCAATCTTCTGGTACCTCCAAGTCTTGCCATACCATGTTGAATAGTTCAGCCAATTGCTCTACTACTGTCTTCTTGCCATGTTTGAGCATCTCAGCAGATATCTCATTCACGCCTGGTGGCTTATTGTTCATTAGGGTACTGACTGCACATTGGACTTCTTCAAGGTTGATGTTTACCTCGTAGACCTCGAGGGAGTTTGCCATAACAGTGTCCCCGAAGTCTGGTGTGGACGAGGGTTCGGGCTGGTTCAACACCTTTTCAAAGTACTTCTTGCTGTTTCCGTAGTATTGATTGTTTTACAGGGTGAAGTTACTAGCCCCACGCCCAACCCTTCTCCTTTTTCAACCTGGTTTGGGACAGGCTTTGGTGGAGTTGATTACCCACAGTAATAAAAATGGTGTGATGTACCACGTAAGATTTTCTAAGAGATAATAACACTTACTCATGTTTGTCGCGGTTCAGTTAATCATTTCTGAGCCTACGCGTGCACTACCCAGTATGAATTCATTGTTGTAAATGGCCAAACTACGACTTCCAAATTTCACAAGGTAGTGTAGCAACTGTATTAAGGTGAGATGGGCTAAACTATAGTCGTTTATGTTAAGTTTTTTTGTGATGTTGCATGCCAAAAATTAACAAAATTGGCCATTGTTTTATGGAGTTATTCAAAAAATGAAAGTGGCATGTTTTTTTAAAATTAAAAACAGTGTAATGTTAGTAAATGAAATAACTGAAACAGCAAGCTGATCAGCACAAATATGTTATAAGCAGTTAGGTAACTTGAAAAAGCTGTCGGGGAGTTAATTGCAGCTGTCCCTTTAACAATACACAATAAATAATCCATTAAATTACATGAACAGTTGCTCACACTCACATCTGAAAATGCCTTGAGATAAAATCAAGAATAATTAACATTTTTGTTACTGCTAGTTGTTAAATTTTAGTCATTTGTCAACAGATGTCTGAAGGCATTGCTTTGCACTTAACAATGTAAATGTCGCAAAGTCTAGCACATCATAGACAGACTGCAGATTCTGTAGTTTCAAAATACAGCATTGCGTTTCATTGCATGTTTTTATTTGCTTTTTTTCATTAGTCTGCATTGTGTATTTCACCTCATTATGGCAAATCAGTCATCTATGTGACCATTCATTCATTACTACCCTCAAGCTGTGTGTAATGAACCAACAGTGCACAAGAAAGCATTGGAAGAGGAAGAGATTGCAGCTATCTGTAACTCGGCTCTGCTCGGTCTGCAGTATCTGCACTCACGCCAGTGTATTCATCGTGATATCAAAGCCGGAAATATACTTCTCACTGAGGATGGTGCTGTCAAGCTCGGTATGCAGCATATGTGTAATTTGTTTGTATGTAAGTTAAGTCTGTTGCTTTGCTAGCGGGGAAATACTTGCTAAATTGCATGTATGCATGTGTAAGTGTATAGAACACAGTTTGGAATACAACATAATGCTGGTACAACATTGATAAAAAACATTTTGATGCTATGTAATAACAAAACTTTGAATGTATTGTAATGATAAAATGTTTCGGGTATTGTGATGCAGCTATTGTGTATGGTATATTTTAGTTTTTGAAGATAGATGAGCTAATCCAAATAGTGAATTGCTTGTCTGTACTTGTTATCAACTGGTGTGCAAGTTGGTTTGTAGTTTTAGCTACCCGGTACAATAATTGTCTTTCACTAGGTCGACAGTGTTGTTTAATGATATCTGGCCTGTAAAAACCTGTAACAGCAATTTCAAGGCCTTTTCTCCTTTTTGTTACTTTAGCCAGGTTAAATGTAGATAAGTAGGCAAATTGAATGAAAACCGACTCTGTACAGTTAACTAAGCGTCATACGACAAAGCAAGCAGTAGCAGCACTGTAGCTAAAAGTTATTATGATAGATATAATGATTAGCTGTATTTGCTCTATAAATTGTTTCTACTGTATTTGCTTCTGTAGCTGATTTTGGCTCCGCATCTGTGTCTTGTCCGGCGAATACATTTGTTGGAACGCCATACTGGATGGCTCCTGAGGTGATTCTTGCCATGGAGACTGGACAGTATGATGACAGAGTCGATATCTGGTCACTTGGCATCACGTGCATAGAGCTTGGTATGCAGTGCACTAGCCAGCTGAGATTTTCTTGAGATAGGTGAAAGACCGATGAAACGATAATTTAACATATGAAAGAGTATTTATAGCCCTTTCCAATGACGTACAGATTTACGAGGTAATTCACTTGGGATTCTGAGCCCCTAAAGTGACCCACTGTGGGTGACATTATGAATTTTGTTATTGACTGTGATTCCTCCTGTGTTAGATGAAAAAAGTCCAGTGAACTTTGGTCCACTTACCACAGCGTACACACGGCCAGTGTTCACCCATCAAATCAAATTTTTCGGAAGATGATAGTTCAGCCCCTAGAGGTCGCTGCACCCTGAAATTTTTACATGCACCAGAAAATGGCCAAAGCTTACTAGCCACACCCCATTGGGGATGGGGGTTCCCCCAACATTTTTTTACAAAGGGGGTCAAAAATTGGCTTTAAATGTAGCATATGAGCCACTATAACTTTGGCGCTAAGGGGAGTAGCCCAACGAAACTTTACCACGTGATGTGACACTAGGTGGGGGTGTTTTTGGGGGCACTGCACCCTTAAAATTTGGGAAAGTTAAAAACGTCCAAAATTTGCCACAATTTCGTACAACTTTCGACTTTGACCGTGAATATCTCTGGAATTGGTCCAGATATGGACACTTTTAAATAAACTTAATAGAGAGCTGTTTCTTCTGAGTTGAACAAAAAATTGGTGAACTTTCATCCACTAACAGCAAAGTTTCGTTGTTGTATGTGTACTCACTCAAAATTGACTGCGTGTGCAATTTTAGACAACTTTTAACTTTGGTCGCGAATATTGGCGAAATGGATCAGGATATCAGCAGTGGGAAATAAACTGATCGACCGCCATCGCTGCCATGTTGGGCAAAAAAAGTTGGTGAAGGTTTGGTCTACTAACGAAAAAGTTATAGGGCGGTTGACCCACCCTAAGTCAACAATGCGTGTTCTGTGTATGCTAACGTATTGGAGTTCAGGCCATGTGACTTTGCTGCAGTGGGGAATTTCAACCCCCAAACTTTTCCCCCAGTTGGACTTAGGGCGCCGGGCAGCCTCACGTTGGGCTCTGCCCCATATTTCTAGTTGTTCACTGATGCAGGCAATGAATAGCTACATAGTGCACTGTGGTATCATTTGCTTATGCCAATCAGTTGCCACTTCAAAGATTGTAAAGCATTTTTGGTCACAAGTCTGGCTTATGTAAGAAGTGCTGCAGTGAGTACCAGATCTTTACTTTCACAGGGATGTGTTTTGTTAGAGATTGTTCTGTAGAACATTATGCTATGTTTGTTGCATGTAGCTGAGCAGAAGCCGCCGCTGTTCAACATGAATGCAATGAGCGCACTGTATCACATAGCTCAGAATGACGCGCCTTCACTCAACAGTCCCACGGACCACAGCGACGAGTTTATTACTTTTGTCAACACGTGCCTCACTAAAGACCCAAGTGGGCGACCAACTGCTTCACAATGTCTACAGGTAACTGATTTTTACTGCAGGAGCAGTATATCTTTGTAATTCAATATAAAAACATGAGTGTGATCTCCAGTTGTAGTGAGGTATTGTGTGTTGGTGTGCCGGCACTATACCTTATAGGTCTGGGTTTGAACCTAGTACAAACTTTTGTGAATGTTTGCAGAGTAAGAGTACATTTTTTGTAATGTTGTGCCAAAAGCAACAAATTCATTATAACTCAGGCAATTATCTCATGAAAATTGATGTCTAAAACATTGTAGATATTTATAATTTGTTAAACTATAAATCTTTGCTGTTTATGCTATTTTTTTCAGTTACATTCTTGTTAATTGATGGCATCTGGCATTAATACCTTGTCGTTTGTTCGCTGTGCGTAGATGCCATTTGTCAACAAGCAGCCTGCATACAACGTTCTATATGAACTAATCACTCGGACAATAAATGCTGTTAAAGAGCTTGATAGTCTGCAGGCCGAGCGGTTTCAGCGCAAGATTCGATTTGCTCTACAAGAGCCGAACGGTGAGACATCTGATAATGCCAGTGCAAGTGCTCCGTCAGAAGAAGCTTCTACTGGCGAGGAGTCTGCGGTATGCTTGTGTAATACATGCTGTATTGCTTAAAGACACTTTTCATTTACGTTGAACTTTATTATTCTTAATATAATATTTTATATGCCACATTCATTGTTGTAGCTGTAGCAGTTATAAATAATTTTTGGGAGTCAAATTACACATGTATTTTTTGCAGTTGCGTTAAAGGAAATTTGAGCTGTCATAAAGTTTTGCCATCAGAAATCTTGTTTACTATGACTCAGTAAAGCTAGTAATAATACACAGGTTTATGGAGTGCCATGTGCTGAGCTATATAGGCAGCCTAAAAGCTGTGCATGCAGTAGTTTTTGGTTCATCTGGCTATGGTTTAGCATTTGTTGAACAATGTCAGTTTGTGATGGTCTGTTTGTTTCCAACATTGATCACAGGAGGACAGCCAGGGCAGCAGGTCGGGAAGCATCAACAGTCGAGTGAGTGAGCTGAGCTTCTCAAGCGTATCACGAACAGCTGGCTCTAGTGAAACCAATCTGCCGGCCATGGCTGCCGCTCAGCTGGTATGGTGGCTTCTGTAGTGTACGTGCTGCCAGTAATACCTACAAAAGTTGCTCATATCTAAGAATTATTAATAGAAATTTGTTACCTTTTTGATGTTTATTATTTCAATATGCGTGACTGAAACAGTATAGCAACTGTCCCCATACAGAGTATAGACTTACCTTTTTCTAAAGGTCATTGAGCCTGTATATGAATAGATGTGACATCATACCTACTATTACATTAATAACAAATTATGTTGCTTGATGACAGAGGCACATGAGTGTGAACAGCCTGCCCAAAAATTGTTACTTGATGACTGCTAGTCATTTTTCTTTCAGGTTTCATATGAAATGTCTCGTCTTATCTTTTTAAAACAGTTTTTACAGTTTTGTTTACAGTTTACCTTACGGCTTGTTTTAGATATGTTTTATTTATCCATAAGCTGCGAAAACGAAGGCCATGGGAATCACTCAGCGCTCATCACCACAGCCAACAGCCGTTGCACAAGGCAACATAGAATATGTAGAGAGATTCACCTACCTGGGAAGTGTAATATCTAGTGATGGAGATGTTGAAGCAGATATCAACACTCGACTGGCAAAAGCAGCAGCAGTCTTCCGACGACTTGACAACGTGTGGCGATCCAGTACACTTAGCCTCAAGATTAAACTGGATCTCTACACCTGCCTCGTTGTCTCTACAGCCATATATGCCAGCAAGAGTTGGAAGAGTACAGCTAGAATATGTCAGCAGCTGGACGTCTTTCACCAGCGCAACTTACAGAAGATTCTGGGCATTACATGGAAGGACCACATGACTAATATGAAGATGCTAAGCCGGACTGGGCAGGACATTGTGGCAGAGAGACGACTTTGGAGGGCAGGCCATATCATCAGGATACCACCTGGATGACCAGCCAATCATGCCATGTCATGGACCCCTCGTGGTATTGGCAGACAACGAGGTAGTCCAACGAAGACTTGGCAATCTACATTTAAAGAAGACGTGGTAGACCGAGGAGTCGATTGGAACAGCATCCGGGCTGTAGCTACAGAAGCAGATGGCGAACCCTTGCTGCCCATTGTCCTGTCAAGGACCGGAGGATCTAAATGCTAAGTAATTAAGTTATTTTATCCAAACCAGTGATTGTTGTTTATTATAGTGATGTATGTGGATCTGTTTTTGCTGTGACTGTGAGCTGAAATGTTGTGTTTGTGTTAGAATACTCCGAGTGATGCAGATGCAGCATGTAGACGTGTGACCACAATCCGGACGACGTCGATAGTGAGCCAGCAGCAGCGACAGCGCCTGGCACAGAATTTCATGCGTGAACAGATGAACAATTACAAACAGATGCGTCGACAGCATCACCGCCAGCTGCAACAGGTTCAGTCGATGTTTGCTAATCAGTGATACTGTTTTATGGGAATTGATCTTACATGAAGTGCCTTAAGTTAATTTTATGATCTTTGTAACTTATCATGAAAGACTTATAAAAATACTATTTGTTTTTGAAGATATTTGTGTACTTATTTGTTTTTAATTAATTTATTCTCACATTTTAGCACGTATTTGGTAAGTGCTGTAGAGATAATAGATGGACAAAAAGTGTACTATAAATTTATGTGTTTAAGATATTATGCTGATGTTAAATCTTACTATTTTTTGTGAATTACCTGTATGCCCCAAAACAGAGGCACTAATATATGGTAATAAGAGGCCATTGCACAGTATATAAGTTACTGGGTAGTTATAAACGGATTTAAAATGTGTGGTAATTGATAAATGTTGAACGTTCAGTTGGAGAATCGACAGCAGGAGGAGCTGGCGGAGCTGCAGCAGCGACTAGACAAAGAGATGGCTGCTTTGCATGTAACGCTTGCTCGCGAGCTCGAAGCCGACTCACAGCACCAGACCAAGGAGCGTGAACGAGCGCAGAAGTCAGCCGTAGCTGCCGAAGCCAAGCGGCGCAAACATGTCCAGCAGCTGCATGAGATGGAGCTGAAGCAACTGCACCAGCAGCAGAAGAGAGAGTACCAGAAGAGCAAGGAGGAAGTCAGAAAGGTATGCCGTTGATTTGCTGTCGTCTGTTGAGTTCTTTGGTAGTTATTGTTATATTGGGTAATTTTTAGTTTATGATCAACTTGTTACACTACTGTTAGACACCATTCAATAATCTAAACAATTAACCATGTTATCTCAGCTTTTCTGCAACAGTGGACTTTATATTGATTGGCGCTGCTACTGCCGTAATGATTCTCTGATGCTCATTTTTATTGGTCCCTTTTCTGTGCATCAGTTCATTCTTTTCTTGACATAATCCCCCATGCCATAATTAACAATGATGTCTAAGATGATACAGTTAGGTTTATTTTTGTAAACATAACTGCAGGGCTGTGTCTAAACAGTCTTAAATGCAAAGTGTCGGTGATTGTTGACAGAGTGTTCAGAACTGTGATTCGCCGACAAACAAGCGTGATTCACTGCGGCTACAGAAGGACTCGCTGAAACAGCAGCAGTCGGAAGCAGAACAAAGCATTCTTGAACAACATCGTCGCTTTCTCGACCTTGAGCTTCGCAAGCTACGCCGCTGCAAGCTGCTTCAGATGCACTTACTGGACCAGACTCTTCTCTGCGAAGTATGCTTTGTCTTTTGTTTCTGTGTGGCTTATGATCAGACTGATTGCAGGGTTCCTACAGGTCAGGGCAAACTGGAAAATGTCAGGGAATTTGTGTTGTCAAGGAAAGTCAGGGAAAAATATTATTTTTGAAAAGTCAGGTCAAAGTCAGGGAAAATGATCTTGGATGTTGTTGTTGTTGTAACCCACAGCTCCTCTTCTTCTCACTTTCATTAGAAAGTCAGCCACTGCGTCTGGATCATCCCATAGATCTTGAGTTGTCAGTTGTGTTGGGCATGCAGGACACTGGAACAAATGTTCAACGGAGTGTAGTGCCACTCCACAATTCGGGCAAAAATCTGTTACGCCTGCAGTGATGCGGGCCTTGTAAGAGTTAAGGAGCCAGCAGTGACCCGAACGTAACAGAGCAAGAGTAATGCGGACGGATCTAGAAAGGTAGCATTCGAATGATGATAATTCAGGCAGAGTAGTTCCAAGGACTGTTTGGTACAAAGTTCAACTGTGCATCTACAACTGCTCAGCTGTGAAGAGTGCGTAAAGCAGAACAGTATTGCTCAACTTCAGAGATGCTGTCATCAGGCAGTGGTCCAACGTCCCTGTCAAATTTACTAAGCGTGCTCTTCATATTTCTAGCTCTGGCTGGCTGAGATGTTCAATGGTGGATGGGATGGTGTGACTGATAACAGGATAACCAATATTGTTTAGCTAGTAATTCAAAATGTGATTTGACTGGAAGTATTTTAATCTCCTGGTGTAAGTGGTAAAATAATAAGTTAGGTTATAGAAAACGAAGTTTTGATTCTATGTTTTTTGTTTATCTTTTTATAAGTTTTTCACGAGAAGTGCAAAGATTGTACATATGCAGAAAAAGAGTAGAAGTTGTGTTGTGAATGTTTGTGCATAGAACATGGATCGTCGGCAGATCCAACTGGACCTACGGCATGAGACGACCGTGAGGCATGATGAGCAACTGCGTGACCTCGAGTACAAGCACCTGGCAGCTCGACATCACCTGCGTGGAGAGCTGCTCCAGCGCCAACACCAGGTGGAGCTGTCGGACCAGCGAGAGTACATGCAGAGAGCCGAACTGGAACAGAAACAACGGCATCTGACTGAGGCCAAGCAACAGCCTAAGAACCTCAAGGTCTGTCGGTTGGTCGGTGAATGATGGGACTGCTAGTGCTGTCACGGGCCATGGCTGTCTCTTGCAGCTTTCTTTTGTATTGTGTAGACCAGGGGTCTCAAACTCGCGGCCCGCGGGCCGCATGCGGCCCGCGAGGCGTCATTTGTGGCCCGCGACACACTATCTGAAATTCTAAAAATTTAGGATAAAAATAAGTCGTTTTATTCATTATACAGCATTTTTCCAGTAACCCAGCGAAACTACTATTTTTCTCATTTGCGTTCTCTTTAGTGGAGCCACATGCTGATGCTGGCAGCGAGCAACGCTTGGACCATTTCTCATCTCTTCAGGTGGGAAGTCTAAGTGAAGTTAAGCCAAGGCGGCTAAAAGATTATGCAGATGTCATTTTTGGATTTCTTGCAGAGTTTGACCGATGTTTTAAAAAGTTCAATAATCTTAAACCACAGTTTGCACTCTTTGCCATTCCGTTTTATGTTGACGCAGAAAGCGTTTCCGAAGAATTCCAGATGAAGGTATTGGATTTGAAGTGTGACAAGCAGAAGCAGAAGTACACGGATATGGGTGTTTCTGATTTCTACCATTTTTTTTCAGGAAAAAAAGTATCCAAAATTAGTCTCTGCAGCCTCCGAAATAGCCTAATGGCGATGTTTGGCTGTACGCACGTTTGTGAACAGTTCTTCTCATCAATGAAGATAACAAATCCGCTTTGTGATCAAGACTCACTAGTAAACATCTGAATGCAACATTGCAATTGGCTAACACCCGTGATTTCAAGACCTACGTCGATTCTCTGGTTTCTGCCAAATCAGCAGTAAGAGTTAGTCAGAGACGGGAAAAAATCTGAAGTTCTAAACCACTATTAATTACTGCATTTACTGCATTTTGTCATCTCTAAAAACAATGCTGCCCACCGACAGAGTGATATCTTGCAGTGTGGCCCGCACCCTCAAATGAGTTTGAGACCCCTGGTGTAGACTGCAGTGGCCATATGCATAACAACGTCGTAACTTTACTTCCAAACTAAAATCAATTTACTTCGGACATAGTGCTAAGTCGGTATGCATAACGATGTCGTAGCACTAGTCAGGCAACTACATTCAAACTAATGCTAGTCACTCCAGCGATCTGTCTTAAATATTTAGTTGGTCGTTGTCAATGTAAACTGACGTCACTAAGGAGCAGTTGCAATCACGTCATGCGTCGTAGATAATTTCTGACGAGTCATTTATGCTGTTGAAACTAATGCCAGTATTCCAAGTTGCTGAATAAAACATTTAGTGTTCGATACATTTCATTTATTTGCCTCGTGCAATTCTTACTTAGTCTGTGGAGCGGTAATTAGGTCCAAGCACACCCGAGATTGCTGCAGACGACAAGTTTGCTTATGTCTATTTTTAGCTGCACGCTGAGCTAGGCTGGGCATGTTTATACCAGGAAATTCCAGAGTCAAACTACCCAACATCAACTATGTCGTGACTAGCTAGTCGCTCACTACAACAGCATTTTGCATGCCGTCGAACGTAACTTTCTAGTTTGGTAGTAGTTAGTCGCGACGTAGGCTTTACATCCAAACTAATCTACGACGTTGTTATGCATACCGCCCCAGAGGTATCATTACCGAGCTGGTGGTAAAGGTTAGAAGCTAAGATGTCTGTAGCCTTTCATGGGAACTCATTTAACAGCCAGGCAGGTTTATACTCAATTTGCATAGCCTGGAGGGATGGAAGACTGGGTTTGTGCTGAAATGATTTACCTGTTAACAGCCAGTGACTTATCCGAGTTTAGTAACCACTTGATAGTAAACCGACTAGGAGTCGAACTCATGAACTTCTGATCATTATGCCATGAAGCCACTCGTTGTGAAGTTGTGAAGTCTCAGTGTTGTGTGATAGATGAAGGAACAGGAGATCCGTCGTCAGTTCCGCGCGGCCGTCAACATTCAGAACAAGCAGTACAAGCTGCTGAAGGAACAGCTGTTGACACGGACGTCCAAGGCCGATCAGAAGGCAGTGCTTGCCAAGTTGAAGGAGGAGCAGGATCGGCGTCTGTCTATGCTCAGTGACCAGTACGAACAGAGCATCTCTGAAGTCAAGCAGCACCAGCATGTGAGTATGCTTACACTGCTGTTGCTATTAGGCAATTTTTGAGTCTTTTGCTGAAGAAAACTGAAGCGTTCAAACATCAGCAGCAGTTATTGATAGAGCTTTACATGATTAATTCACTGTTTTCCACTTCTTTGTAGTAGAGTAGGCTTTATTTCAATTTTTTGATTTTGTGCACAACGTGATTACTAGGATAGACAGGGTGTCCCTTATGGAGTGTACTTAGTAAAGACAGTTAGATTGCAGGCTTCCAGCAAGTCTTAATATTCAGTTATAGAACAACTTTGTTTTTTGGGGGGCAAATAAAATGATGATGGTGATGCAGGAGAACCACTGTCTTGCTAATAAATCAGCTACTTTGTGGGATCACAGTGTTACCTACCGTCTCACATGGGTGAATATGCCTTGCCTTAATGCCAGCCAGGAAGGCTAGTTTACCTACCTGGAGGGGTGGAAGGCCAAGTTGATCTGTGTCATTGGATAAAGTTGGATGGTTTACCTGTCTGCAGTAACCAGACCCAGTGTAAAGCAACTACGTGGTGTAGACCACATAACGATTACATAACATTTACTATAAAAAACTTATCAGTTTACGTCGCTGTGTAAGGGCGACCAAGTCGCAGATCCAAAACAGCAGAAGTTGTTTTACTAGGACACAGAGTGATAGAACGATGAACTGGCTGCCCTTACAAGCCCATGTGATGTGATCCCATTTAGCCTTTTCCACCTCGCATTATCTCGTGAGTCAATAAACGTAGTCAGTGCAAATGTGATACAAATGTTTTCCAGTTGATTAAATGTACCGCTGGTCTGTAGCTAATAGAGTTATATTGGAAAAAGAGTTGAACTTTTTTGGAAGACTGGTTATATATGGGCATGTAGTTGTACGATACCTTAATCGCCAAATTTGTGGTTCTTGGGGGATGAGAAGGGGAAAATATTAAAGATGAATGTTGAGACCCTGCTAGGAAATCAATTCCTCCAGAAACACGTTATCCAGTGCAAAAATATGGCAATGCTTGGCAAGAAAAGTAAAAAAAAGAAGAAATAACCCAGTTGAACATTATATTTCACCCTTTTGTCCCTGGCTGATTTGTAACGTTTTTGGCACGTAGGGTCACACTGCCGACGTAATCATCCAAGTCAAATCTTAAGTCGATTGATTCAGGGTTTGGGGCTATGGGTGCCCCAAATCTGGGGTTTTCTATTGACATTGATAGTCGCCCTTACAACAGTGTTACGCACTACCGTGCTACACTGTGACCAGCGTACATCACTGTGGTTGAGTGCATCTTGTCTGTATGTAGGTAAGGCTGGATACAACACAGGTAGCCGAGGCGAGTGACCTGCGACATCGTCTGCAGGATGAGATGGACATTCTGATGGCATTCCAGAGCAAGATCTGTGCACAGACTGATGCGTTGAAACAGCGTGAGAGAAAGGAGTTGGACGAACGTGTGTCGGCTCGGCGAATGCAGCTTCTGCAGAAGGTCAGTTAAATATCTTACAAATATCTTTCAAGTCACAAAGCTCATAGAACAGTGCTGGTGTCTATTTCTTTAGCCCACACAGAGCACCAGCTTAAACTGTGAAACCATGGACACATGGCAAGTGCATCATCTGGTATGCCTGTTTACAGCCCAGCTTTGGCATTGTAGGACCTTATTGCACATAGCCATGGAGGGATGGCCAGGCTGAGTTTTGTTGGGTGGCTGGTTTAATACAGAGATAGTTTACTTCCTGACTGATAGTCATCCATCCAGGTTCTAACAATGCCTGGCCGTTAATGTTACAACAAGAGTATAATATTATCAATAGTAAAGTCATATAATAATTGTCTTATGTATGCTGTTGTACTCCAGTTTCTCATGTTGGATAATAGTTCCAGCATTCTTATGTGGATCACCCTGGACAGCGATTGTTTTAGATTGAAATGTCATACTCAGATGCGCATACAGCGTAAGGCTGTTCATCGAGCTTTAAGCATATATTGTATACTCACATTGCTGCTTATTTCACTTGCGTGCATGCATGGTACATTGTTTTTTGCTGAATGCTGCAGATCAAGCAAGAAACGGACGAGTTTGTGCACGAGCGTGAAGAGAAGACTCAGGACATTGAACTGCGACAGCGCCGTGATCTGGAGCAGTTTGATCTGCACAGTTTGACACTTGGTCTCGGCGCAGTCACTGATGGTGCCGACACCGATGGTTACTGTGGTGTCAGTGTACATGACACTTCCCTCTCCAGTCTCATCCCCAGTCCTTCCCCTTCCACTGCATCGTCAGCATCACCGGCCCTGCGGTGATGTACTGTGTAGCTTTCTTCATTTGCTTCTGGCGGTAGTGATATTGTCAGCAGTGCTGGACTTCCGCAGGCCTCCCACTGCTCAGGAACTTTAGTGAAATTTGAAACTCAGTCTCAGAGTGTCGTGAAATGAGCATGCAGATTTTTTCTCCTGAAAATTTTGGAGACTGCGGTGCCTTCAATCCGTTATCGCTTTGAGATAATTTCTCAAGTTTTTTATATGACTATTTTCATACAATTTTGCTGTACTTTTGGAACAGCTGATTGGAAAATGTCTTGGCAAATGTCTTGAATTTTTGAAGGTCATTGATGTTCTGAAAATAATTCTGTAGAGCGGTAGGCCTGCTTCTGTCACGCTGATAAACTTTGTGATAATGCTGTTGATAGATGGTCCTCATATTCTTGTACAGGCCATATCCGTTCGTTACTGTTTGTGTTTACAGTTGCCATTGTGATTTGCTCTCTGTCTTTGTGCAACGGGTCTTTTGCTGTTCAGTGACTGTGGACGCTTATCTATCATCCGCCGTTTTTGTGGGTAATTAGTGTAGCATGTTTTCTTTGATCACATAGTTAGGGAGTTTTGCAGTCAGGTTTAAATTGGTGCTAAGCGAATCAAGTATTGGACTGCCGCTACTTTGGGTACATACTAGAGATGACTAGAAGAATGTCAGAATCGTGTTTATTTATTTTTGATTCAGCATAGCTAAATCATTATGTTTGATAACTTTGGTTGAGACTGATAACCAGTTGGTCGTGTTCTGCAATGTTACCAGTATATACATCATTTTTCTAGCAATAGTTGTTCACTGAATTATTTGACTTATGCAAACATTCAGCACAGTATTGATTTAAAATGCTGCAGTTACAGCGTGTTCTGGTGTATTCAGTATTCACATAAGCCAAGAATTGCATTTTTTGTGTGTCATAATATGGATGTCAGACTATGTGAGTTTTGTCAGTTGTCAACATATATGATCCTAGAAGTTGGAACAAGATGGTTATTGGTCAATAATTGGGTACGACCATTGGGTATTTGCTTTGATTCATCATTACACCCATGTGAGTCACAAGTGGAGTCATGAAGGGCATTTAGATATAATTTCTTCCATTCATCAGCAAATTTTCCACATTGCTTGAGCTCGGACATGATTATTAGGTATGGTAGTGCACAAGACTAGAGAGCATGTCTTTGCCAGCATAAGTCATATGTAATCGTAGAAATGGTGATTACTGATTAGATGTTAAGGTACTGCATTATCGTGCACACAGTGTGCTGTTCTGTTATTTTGATTGTTACACAGTAAAGATCATGCCTGTGCTTGCTCATTCTCACAAGAACTTGTCCAGTTATTATGCAGCCATCCTGATTAGTCAAGTTACAGTTTTTCGCCCAGCAGACAGGGGCCAAATTTTCAAAACTTCTTAGGAAGATCTTTGGAAGACTTTTTCAAAGAAAGTATGCGGATTTTCGAAACTTCTTTGGAAAATGTCTTAGGAAGAATTTTGGCAAATATGTAGGAAAGCACTAACCTTGTACTACTCGGAGAAAACTGTGTAATAAAGCAAAATTTGCAAAAAAGTACGCAATGTTGACACTTAGCTTAGACGTCATATGTGACGTCATAGGTTATTTGCGTGACGCTGCAGTAAAATCAACAAAGAGTAAGTAAAGCAAATTGACATTTGGTTAACTTAAACAACGAAGCGATGCGTGAATTGCATTTCCCGTTGACGTGCTAAAATAAGAAGTTTACCAAATAAGTTTTCCTAAGAAGTTTTGATTACATCTCATGGTCGGTATAAGCACATCTGATTGGTTGAACTAGTTTAGGAACATAATAAAAGAAGAAGTTGTGTGGAAACACAAAGAAAGCCGTCAAAAATTCGGAAAAGAAAACTTTTTTGGAATTCCTGAAACATCTGACATAGGAAGATCTTTGGAAAATGTCTTAGGAAAGTTTCAGAAATTTGGCCCCAGGCTCTCAATTCGAAAACAAAAGGGTGTTGAGAAACCAAAATTGGTGTGAAATTTCTACTGGGCAAGAGTAACCTGTGTGTCAATTTTCAGCTCAAAGTCAGGGTAATGTTTGGCACAGTGTAGTGGATGGCTGCATAGTGTGTTGGCACTGGGCTAACGTGTTCATCTTTGTGTTGTACATGTTACTTGGTCAGTCGTCGTCCATGAAGTAATGATTGTCATGCTTCATTCATCCCAAGCTCTACTTTGGTTAGTTGTGAATTTCCTGTACGACATTCTGTAAATCAAGCTGTGGAGTGTACGCTGCAAATGTGCAACAGTAATTGTAAGCAAGTTTACTCCAAGTCTAAAGCAAGTTTGTTCTTAGATGATTTTGATGATGTACTTGTTGTTCACAGAAATTTGGAGTGAAAGTGGAGTTCAGGCTTTTAAAGTGAGAGTGCCAGCGGGCAACTATGAACAGTTAAGTTACGCAGTATGCTGCAACTGCATTTACCTCCAGTGATGCTTCGTGTTTGTGTGATGTATGTATACGTGATACTGTACTGTTTGTTGTTGAATGTCTTACACGTAAACCTCGCGTTGTTTATTTAACTGGTGAATTGCACCGATGCTCCAAGTCATCAACTCTTTTCGTCTGAAAATACATAATGCAATGTATTTCACTAACATAAGATACAACATTTTAAACAATACCATCTGCAATAAAGTCATTCGCTACTGTCAAATTAATGCCAAACTGATGCCAGAATTTAGTTGTATCGACTATTTATAAAAATAATGCGAAAAAGTGCCAAACTGTCGACCCAGAATTTTTACAACCAAGTTTGTTTAAAATACTAAATTTCACTTGTTTGGCATTTTGAAATAGCAGTTGGGAACCCTCCCGATACACTGGTGGAATACACTGGGTGAATTAAACAACGTGAGAGAAGCTAGCATGAAGGGACAGTAAGCCAGATGTTACCAGTAATTTTTTTCTCAGCCAAAGAATGCAGCAGTTATGTGACAGGGTTCATCATTTTGTTTGTCTGTCAGCTGAATGTCTTGAAAAGTTATGGTTGGATTTTGGTGGAATTTTGTGATAAAGCAGTCTTTTTGTATTTTGGATCACAATTTAAGATTCCTTATAATTAAGAAATAGTGCATGAAATGAAAATTTGCTGTATATATCAGTAAGTTATGAACGGATTTCAGTAAAATTTTGTGGAGGGTGAAAAGTGGCCCAGGGACCAACCTGTCCTCCAAAAGGCAGCATTATGAGATTGATGACTGTCTGGAGGAAAACAGGGAAGATTATTAGAACTGCCATTTTCGATACATGTGCACAATTATAATTGGCAGTTCTTACAATTTTTGGTTTCCGTCGTTTTTTTTGCGTTTTGTGTTTCATAAAGGTTAAACTTTTTGTTCTGTTATTATGTGTACATGTATGTGCAATTTTGCCTGCAAAGGCTGTCCCCGAAATGACCTATACTGTGTCGGGCGGGACATTAAACCTTACTCACTTACCCCCCAACCAGTCAAATTTGGTGGCAATTTAATTCAGTATCAAGATCTACAGTTGCTGAATGCAGATCATATATGCACTGAGTCCATCATGTTCACCATTCTTAGAAGAGGCTTTGCTATTGTGTCTCTGATTTTCTAGTTGAATTGGGTGATGCATTGCTTTCATAAATGTTTCACTTTTGCACAGGTGTTTACTCATGTTTCTGTTCTCAGTTGTACGGTACGTGTAACTTATGGAACTTACATGAATGGAGATGGAGACTTGCACAATGTACCAGTAGATTTTTTTGAGTTCTGCACAACTAATCTGATTTGTAACATAGCTTTTTGTGAAGCTGGTACTAACTGCAGGTATTGGCAGTAGCTAGCTATAATATCATTTGTCACGGAGGGTATGCTTAATTGAAAACAATGTGAAAATGACCTGTTATTGTGGTATACATGTTGTAGAACATGTTATTTTGCAGCTAGTTGTACGATAAACTATGACTTAATAGTAAAATTATGTAAAATACATTTCAGCTGTTTTGATTGGCTTTATTTATTGCAGTTGTTTTGCAGAAAAATTTGTTTGTAATCTTCTGAAGTTTCTTTCAGTTTTGCTTGCTGCTATTGATTTTTGACATTTCATGGCTTAATGGTTAATTTTTAGGTCATTTCTAAGTTCAAGAAATCTTGTATTGTTCGCTGAACAGAACTAGCGAGCAGCACTGTCAAGGTAAGCATCAAAACTGCAGTTAATACACTATTGAATTGATTGACAGTAGCATTCATGGAGTTGAAATTTCAAGTGCTCGACAGCCCTGTTGTAGCGTTTTCAAGTTGTATTATTTAAATGCCTCACTGGTTAAGCAATGAATGTGACCTGCAGACTTTGCTTTTATTTTTGCTTTGATGCATGTTGAGCAATTAATAGAATCATGAAGATCATTTGGACATAACTGCTTCTGTCCACCAGAAAATTTTCTTCTCTGAGTCTGCACTTTGATCATGCTTCAGCTCTAAGATAAGCTGGTGTGCAGTTGCATTGTGGCAAGGGGCAGAAAGAGGCAAATGCCCCCTAGATTTTTCGGCTGTCAGAAATTTTTTTTTAAAATCTTTTTGTCCGAAAAGTTTTTTTCGAAGACGTAAAATTTGTGCCTGAAAAAAAAACATTTTGGGGAAATTTAGAAGCAAAATAGAAATTTTTAGCAGATCTTTTCTGTGGGAAACTTGAAACTGTTTGTTGGAATTCCGTCAGATATTTCCACTGTCTGTCGGAAAATTGTAACTTTCTTTTCCCCTCCATATTTTTTGTTAACGCACAATGCCGTTGCTAGTTTGCAAGGCTACAGGCATCTTGTTTATGTATATTGTTTCACTGGTTAAGACTGTGCTGGTGTCTTACTGCTTTTGCTACCATTATTAGTTTAGAATACTTGCACAATGCACATTTTATTTATCTATTTATTGTAAAATTGTACACACAATAAGCTACACATTGCGTTGGAATTGCAAGTTTTGCTTTGAAATTGACACATTCCTAATCGGCACAGTTAGCTTCAATAAATGTGTGCTTTATGGACATGTTACCAGTTTGTGTGAATAGTATAGTTGTTTAGTAGTAGTACACAATCAGTTTTCTTTTATTCTGATTATGCTTGTGCATTCCAGATGTACTAGATGCAGTGAAATATAGTTCTCCCTTGGTTATGATAGTATAATCATGCACTACTGTTGAAAGCAGATGTGTCATAAATAATGCTCATTCATCATCATCATCATCTTTTGCATTAAATGTGGCATGTGTGTTGGTTTGATTTATATATTGTTAAAGATTAGCGTTGTTTTCCTAATCTGTAAAAACCAAGGGAAATTGTACCATGTGATGTATGAAGCAAAGCATTTTTGTGGATTTTAATACAGATATGCAATTTATGGACTCGTTAATGTCTAAACTGAGTGAGTTAAATACATGTAAGTTAGTGCAATATTGTAAACTGGTATATAAAATTTTGTATTTACCAAACTGCATGGGTGAATTTTGTCAGGAAAAATATGTTTATAAGTAGTTTTAAAATTATTTCAAACAGATATATATATATATATATGTAAATACTGAGATTTGATGTAGTTAAGAAAGACATATTTAAGTATCAGTTTTGTGAGATGGCATAGTTTGTGGGAAAAAAATGGATTCATTGTTATGGCCAGCATTCCAAAATGCAGGTGGTCTTGTATGTGTGCATCATACTGCTTCATATTAATTTAACACGGTAAACATTAATCCATAAATTACGATACCACTGTGTGTCATCTGTAGACATACTAGAATTGTCTGCTGCAAACACACCGAGTACTGGCTGAAAGTGCCTATGAAATGGGGAAACACTATGTGAACAGTTTAATACATGGCTGCTTTTTCACTATAGCAAGAAGTAGCAAATGACAGTGTGATTGGGACTGCTGATATTCTTGTGTGTGAAATTATGTTGTATTATGTAAATCGGTACCGATCGGAGCCCAGGTGAGATAGAGACTTTTGGTTTTCACCATATGATAGCTTAGAGTCTCTAGTATTTTGTGACAAAATTTTATGCCACTGGGTGAAGGGGGTCCCCATGGTTGCAGATAGGCAGAGACATGCTGCTTAACATAACAAGCACTGGTGACAGGCTTCTTAGGATTGTCAAAATTGATGAGCTTGAACCCAAAAAATAAGTATATTGGTGAGTGTTAGTGTGAGTTTGCATGTTGTATTATAGGGGACCAGTTTTCTTCCACACTGTTGGTGAATGAAGTCTTGTCTGCTGTGCCCACATATGCTGCTGTAGACTTCCTTTGTGTTCGTAGCATGGAACATTGTATTTGAATTAATTGAAATTTTGTCTCTCATCATGCAAACTACGGACGTCAGTTGTAAAAATGTGCTTCTGCTTACTGTGAAGGATGATATTTGTGATGATTTCTTCTACTTTGTTACTTTACTTTGTTTCAGTGGCCACTTTGTCCCTGTTAATTCAAGTTATATTGGATCCCTTCAGGAAAACCTTCTGGTTGCTTCAACAGTAAGTTGTTGAATATTGTCTTGCTATCAAACCAACAGTATTAAAACACTAAATGATTTGGGTGATTGCTATTATTTTGGCCATGCGTCATGAAATTTTTATTTTATAGTACACCTCTTACATGTAATTAGGTACTTACTACGTTGTTGCGAGAAGGCGAATTTATGTGAAAGTCTTTACCAAGACACATAGGTCCATAAGGTGGCTGTGATCTCCATTTTTAGCTCTTGGTTTGACACCATTTTACACTGCCAGCTAGTGAGCACGACTTGTAAGTTGTAAAAGATAATGCAAAAAAGTGTACGGTTTGTGTACAATTTAAAATTACAAACAGTTCGTCAGAAGTTGAAAATGAGGATCCCACAATTCAGAAATCAATCTCGGGATTGCAATCACTATTGGCCCAATTTGCTCACCTATTCAGACAACTTTGTGGGTGATCGTTTTCAGATTAGCAAAGTTCATGTGATAACTTTTTATGTATCTTCAACCTGATCACAACGCATCAATGTTGCGAATGGGTGGACACACAGACAACTTCAATTATATTCACATTTTAAAAAAGCATTACAACAGAATTCTGCTGCTCCTGCTGAAGCTTAGCTAGCTGGCATAACCTAGCTTGCTCTGTAATGTTATTATGTTACTACCAAGAAATATGCATATAAGAATGTGAAACAATATATCACAGTATTTAAAATAAGTGGATTATTGCAGCGCAACTGTGCAAGACTAATTTACTCATATAAAGGTTAAAGACGGTGTTATAACTCTGTAGGAACAGCTACGGAGGGTCACCTGCCGTATGGGATCACACAGTGTTACCTGTCACCCGACACAAGTGAACGCGCCCCGCCTCAACCCCAACCAGATGGGCGATTTACCTACCCCGGTGGGATGGAAGGCTGAGTTGACTTAATCGACTGGTTACATACCGAGATGGTTTACCTGCCCGCAGGCAGTCACCCATCCAATTACTAACCCGGCCAGGCGTAGAGTAACTTCGTTGATCGAATGAAACGCGTTACTGCTACGCCTGGCCACTACCTATAAGACGATATCGCGATGTCGTCTTCGTGTCGTTATCAGATAATCGAAATTGAAATTGTGAAATTGACCCATCCCTACTCTGTTTTATATTTCGTTTTGGGTATGATTCTAGGCACATGATATCTGTTGTTGTTGTTATTACACTTGTGCATGAGGCTGTATTAGTTAGGCCTTTACTTAGTGCACTTATGCCTTTTCGGTAATTTGACCTAGTTTTTGGACATTTATGTTATTGCAACCTACATTTTTTAGTCCATACAGTATTATAGGGTGGGTATTACATTTGTGGATGAGACTTTATTGCATTAGCTTTGACTTAATGCAGTAATTCCATGTATCGTGATGATATGATGATTTTCGGTAAATTGTCCTATTTTTTGGACAATTTAGGTCACTGTGACATACTTACAGATGGGGCTACCAGATATTGTAAAAGAGTATTTTTCTACGGTTCTAATGATGTATGTTGTGTGCTTGGTAGGATTTTTTCCGGGTTCTCTGGATATCTGGCTGACTATTATGGAACTGGTATGGCTATAATTAGTACATTGATACCTAACGATAGCAACATCTGCATTTGTGCTATAGAAAGTTACGCTTAGATTGTATTTCGTGCGTAAATATGACATTGAACGTGTGCTGAATTCTGTAGGATAATCGGTAAGTTGCCGGTTGTGGGCGTGGCCTTAGTTGCAGTTTGGGAACGAAAAAGGCTGCGTACAAGCACAGCTGGGTATTATCTTTCGTCAATACAGACGAAAATTTATACCGCTAAATGCTGTCTTTCAGTCTGCATATGCACAGACGCTATTTTTCGTCCGAAAATGATAGGCAAAGCTGCTAGCTCGCCCGTACCATAGTAGCCATACCAGTGTGTCATCAGCACCGGTATGTAACTGTTGGCTACTTAATTGTTTGCTCACTCACTCCCGGTAGGCCTACGAATTAGATATAGGCCTATGTCAAATAATGGCTTGTAGTTTTGCACCCTATGCAATATTTATGAAATGTTTATTTCGTATAAGCAGTTAGTTTTCATAGTTGGTAGGCCTAGTGAAATTAGTTGACACACCTTTGCAGTTGTCATATGAAGAATAATGGAAGGAAAGTAGTACCTGTCAGAGATGGGCAAACTGTGGATGCATTCGTCTGTGGGAACAGATTCACAGGATTTTTTGGGTGGATGCGGACTGACCGTGGAACAAAGGTAGCCAAAATTTGCAGATGCGAACTGACGTGGATCTTGTTTCATGACGAGTGTTTATTTCCAATTACTGCTAACGGACTTTGGAAAGCATGTTTAATTACCATCTTGTTTAACAAAATGCATTACTAAGCACTTCCTGTTGTTATTTTGTTAGTTAAATTGTAACATGCTGTAAGTCTAGTAGTAGGCCTTACATACTAAAGACTAGGCCTGTTCAGTGCAGATGTGGACTGACAGTGGACTCAAAATTTCTGGATTCACACATGTCTGGCACCTGTGTGTAGTGTTGTTATGGTTATTGAAATCGGTACCGAAACTGCGGTCTTTTTGGTAAAACCAAGCGCAACCGAAACAGCTGTTTTAGGTCCCTCACTGGACGGTTTTGAAGCGCAGCAGCTGTGATATGTTATGCTCACCTTGAACGTCAATATTACATAGCGCAGTTGACTCTACTGACTCACCTGGCTACACAGTTATCTCTCACCAAGAGCTGCTCGAGATTGCTGGAGGATCGGTGGGGCATGTTAATTAGGGTTAATAAGCTGGTGTTGGCCGCCAGCAGCACTAGTGGTGCGGCGACGGCGGTGGTGGCAGGGAAATGGTTACATAATCATGGCAGTGGCACTGTTGACAGCTGTACTCATGATGCTTTGATGAGACTGCCTACCGATATCTTCAGCTCGTCAGAGATTACTAGTTTGCTAAGGACTGTAACTAAAGTCAGGTAAATGATTGTCATCAGTTTATGATAGCGGGCCATTATATGCAAAACAGTGGACTGTGGAGAAAGTTATTTTTTTAGTCTTTACTATGATCATCGTTCTGCATCTCCCTTCGCTGACCATCCGATCGCATTGGCATGTTTCTGCATGTGTCGCCCTCCATTCCTCCCTCTCTCCCTCCCTGTTTCTCCGTTTATCTCTGTCTCGGTCTACCCACTTCAGTGCACCATGAACGTCTACTACCCTCCGCCCACTGTGCTTGCTCGAATTACGGGCGTTTTGCTTTTTTGACGTTTCACCCTGGATTTGTTACCCATTATAAAACTGTGCACGATGGTGAAAACAGATGGATCGAGGATATAAAGTCCAAGGGGCGAAACATCTTGGTGGGTGAAATGTCTAAGTTAATTTAGTGAAACATCCTGGTACCACTCGCTTGATCCGTGTCCAATTTAGCATCTTGCTGTTGCCATCGTTCAGCAAGTTACAGCTGATGGACCGACCACGTGACCGTGTGCATGTTTTTGCACGATGTTTGATGTCCCTCCCTCTTTACAAGTTAGCCTCTTGCCGTGATCTTTGCAGCGGTGCATCCTCACCTGAATGCCGCGAGTTTGTCATATATGCTGATTATGCTCTTCCTCTGTCCCCTCTCTCTCTGTCTCTCTCAGCAATGCTCCATCGCCCAGCCACCCATGGAGTTAGTGTTTAGCAGGCGTCAGGTAACAAGGGACAAAGCATGTCCGAAGTAAGTGCCTGGCAGGCGTGTTGTCATAGGATGTCCACGCTGGTCAGAAAACCGAAATGTACCAGATTGAAACTGAGGTTTTTCCCCAAAACCGAGCCAAAACCGACATATCTTGGCCAGTGTGAAACCATAACAACACTACCTCTGTGCATAGTCTTTCATCCATACATGGACAGAAAATAGCGGTTTAGCTACTTATATTTTCATTTGTTCGGACAGAAGATAACATTTTGTGGCAAGGGTTGTGGCAAGCATAGTTCTGTGCAGCTTTGTTAATTTATATAGTTGTTGTTAATATTTGTTGTGTTGCTCTCAGGAACGTTAGAAAAATAACTGCCAGCATGGAGCCAGACCATCATCATGCTGGTGAGCCTCAACCTCCACCTTACGAGGCAGTGGCACGGAATATGGCAACTACAGACGAGATAGAAATAGAAACAAATGGTAAATGCCCGGAGCAGCTGGAAATGATGATTGTCAAAGATGGTGTTTCACCCATACGTGATGCCAAAGACTTTACAGAAGTGCTGAATCTTGGCTGTAACTGCAAACAGCGCTCAACATTGAAGGGAGTCATAGTCATGGTGATCATGCTGCTTTCCAACATGCTGAACTATATGGATAGATTTACTATTGTTGGTATGTTGAAGTTTGTGTTACTTGTGATGAAAAAAATTGCCTGTTTGGTTATCAGTTTTAATAGGAGCAGTCCATATCTTTAGTTGACAAGCCTACTTAATGGCATCAGATGTTGTAATAATTCTAAATCGGGCCTATGGTGAGTTGGGTGGCTTGAAAAATACAAAAATAGAAAAATATAATATATACTGTGTGTTGACTTTGTATGATCAGCACATGCATTCATCTGGCCCACAGTCTAGAAGACGTTCTAATTACCTGTGGCTGAAAAAAATGTTGAGCAAAACTGCTTCACATAGTACAGAACTACTGCTGACTTGTTTTTGCAGGTGTGTTGAAAGAATTTCAAGAATACTATAAGATCACGAATGCCCAAGTTGGTTTGATGCAGACTGCATTCATCGTTGCATATATGCTGTTCTCAATGGTGTTTGGTTACATTGGTGATCGATTTAACCGGACAATTACTATCAGTATTGGAATCTTTGGCTGGTCTGCTGTGATGCTGTTTTCATCTTTTGTGGGACCCGGTGTAAGTTGGAATTTACTGTGTTGTGTTGTCTTTGCTACACATATTGTTAAAGTACTGTGAAGTCACTTTCATTTCGTTATAATATATTTGTTTACTTTACTGTTGCCTTTGGCCTCCTTTTGATTGTACTGGTTTTAGTTGTAAGTTTAAAAACTGATTAAAATTGAATTTTGCCATTCTGTTTTAGTGAAATAGTGTCATCTTTTTTTCTGATTTAAGTATTGTTATTATTAGAAAGTATTATTATGGTATTATTATTGTTATTATATTGTCATGCTGCTATGATAATTATCATTATCATCACTAATTAGATCGCTAGTGGTACATGTTTTTACTGCAAAGGTGAATAGTAATAAAACAGAGCACTTGTATTATTTGTTAATATTAACTTGTATCAGTTAATAATTTTAATATTATGGTAAATGGAGAGAAGTACTTCTGCTGGATATGCATTTGTCAGTAGTAGCAACTGCAGTTTTTCATTGAATGATTGACACGTTTATATTCTGAACAAAGTATGCAGTTGGTTGGTTTGAGGAGTGCTTTTTGAGGTTTAAGATGTGCTTATATTATTTCGTTCTTGGTTTCTGTATTTCATTTGATACTGTTTTGTCTTTTCGTTTTATCGTTTTGTGTTGCCTATATGTTTGATATGTGCATTACATTATTACTTGCTAAGTTACTTAATTAATTAAAATTGTTATATTTTTGCAGCACTTTGTGATATTCGTGCTGCTGCGAGCAGTCGTTGGCATTGGAGAGGGCTGTTACTCCACAATAGCACCAACAATCATAGCTGATCTGTTTGCTGACGACACACGGACTGTTGCTATATCCATTTTCTACATTGCTATTCCCGTTGGCAGGTCTGTCTAGTTGTACGCACTCTGTAAGACAAAAATTACACCACACTGTGTTACTTTGTGCAATACCTATTGACTGTTTTATTTCAAATGTGTCGCAATGTGTGTTGGTGAAGTTATTTTGAAAAATTATTGGCATTTTATAAATTTATGACACTAAGTTTGTGACATAGTTTTTTTCATAAGAAATGGAATCAGAAATAATTTTTGCATTTGTTTATGATGATGTTGGGTCAGACTTGGCTGGAAAATTTGAAGTGTAGTTTATTTTTTATTGTTAACTTGAAAATGTCCGTAAAGATGATATTTATGTTTATATTAGTGCGTGCCATGTGTATATTATATACACTGTTACAATGTATATGTATCTCCATGCTTTTTTGTTGTTGTTTATCAGTGGTTTGGGGTACATAACTGGTGCATATGCTGGTTACCTGATGGGCAGTTGGCAGTGGGCATTGAGGGTAAGTCTGGTGTTTTGTTGGCATTTGGCATACACCCTGAGTCAGAAAAAAACAGGCCATCATACTCTTGTTTGAGTACTGCCCATATTTTGGTCATGATGGCCAATTTTTGCTCATGACAGCAGGTGAGCAGGTATTGCTATAGCGCATCTCCACCATCGCAATTCTGTCTGTTCATCTCTCTCTCTCTCTTTGTCTGTCCATCCATAACACAGGTGGATCAGTCACAAACAGTGCAAACCTAAGATCACCAAATCTTCATGGTTGGCTGTCTGGAAGACTGGGGATCAGTAAAGCTTTTCTATATATTCGAAAGGGGTCCCTCAAGCGAGGGCAGTAAATGAGAGGGGGTAGAAAAAATTGGCATTTTTTAGCCAATAAGTCGTCGTATCATAGAAATGGTGTGAGATAGGGCCAAGGTTACTATTTATCACTAATAAGAAGTTGTACACTGGCTTTTGATTGGCACTGAGAGCAATGACCTTGGATGACCTTGAATGCCAAAGTAGGGTTTTTATGGATTTTTGGTGATTTTGGGCTGCGACACACATTTCAAAAGTGAATTGCGCTGAAATCACTAGAGATAGACCAGGACAACCAGCATATGAAATTTTCAGCATTAAACTTAGTTTTTGCTAGTTTAAGTTTTGGGCCTTTGCACTCGAAGAATTCTCCATACAGGGGCAGTCAGATTGAGATATTCCTTCAAAAGGCACACTTTTGGCCGCTACAACGGCAGCAGCTATGCAAGACCGGTTGCGCCATCTAGCGTATGTGAATGAAGAATTAAAATCATTGTGTCTACTGCGAATTGCTGGGATCAGTGAGCTTAGATTGGTTCACAATGGGCCTTCATACATGCACTGCTGTTGCACGTTTGCTTTGCATTAGCTGGGTTTTCTTGTTAAAACTTTTACTTGCTGTCTGAAGATGTAGTTTTACCTTTCATTTGTTAGTCTGCCCGAAAGCAATAGCTTGCGGAGCGGACTTAAGTTTTACCCGTGATGTTTTTAAAATTTTTTTTCAGCGCGAGATCTCCGAGATGCGTGGGCCGACCAGCGTGAAATTTTGCACGATGGTCAGTAATAGGCACTATTTTATAATGCCGGTCCAAAATTTTGGGGAGCACACCCCAAAAAAATTTCAGGGGCGAAAAACATGCAAAATTTGGTCCGATTTCGGACGACTTCAAAGTTCAGCGGCGAATATCTCCGAAACGGATGAATATATTCAAAATCAGATAGTCATTCCGTCTATCGCGATTTCTCTCGCGTTAGGCGAGTCAAGTCCGGTGAAGTTTGGTCCAGTGACCTTGGAGATTTAGTTGTGAAATCGTACCCCCCTATAGCGCATTTTTCGGAACACCGTGTTTCGGCCCCTAGGGGGTGCTGCACCCCAAAATTTTTACACGCGCTAGAGAATGACCAAGTCTTACTAGCGCACCCCCCCACCTGGGACGGGGGCCCCCCTTACAACTTTTTTCAAAAGGGGGTCAAAAATTGGCTTAAAATGGAATAAATGAGCCATTATAACTTCGGAGTTAGGGGGTGTAGCCCGACAAAACTTTGGCACTTGACGTGGCTCTAGGTTGGGGTGTTAACGCAAGTACGAAATTTGGGGGCACCGCCCCCCTTAGAATTTGGAAGGGCAAAAAACGTCCAAAATTTAGTACTTTTTACGACAACTTTCGAGTTTGACCGCAAATATCTCTAATCCGGATAGAGATATCGACAAGCGCTAAACGGCGTTATCAAATACGGTTAATTCCACGTTGAACATAAAAAAATTGTGTAAACTTCGGTCTTCTACGAACCAAGTTATAATGGCTCATGTTGACCTACCCTAAGTCGAATATTTCAGAAGATTATATTTCGGCCACTAAGGGGTGCTGCACCCCGAAATTTTTACACGCGCTAGAAAATCACCAAGTCTTACTAGCGCGCCCTCCACCGAGGACGGGGGCCCCCTTACTATTTTTTTCAAAGGGGGTCAAAAATTGGCTTAAAATTTAATAAAGGAGCGCTTATAACTTCGGAGTTAGGGGGCGTAGCTTGACGAAACTTTGGCACTTGACGTGTCTTTAGGTTGGGGTGTTAATGCAAGTACAACTTTTGGGGGCACCGCCCCCGTTGAAATTTGGGAGGACAAAAAACGTTCAAAAATCGATGTGATTTACGACAACTTTCGAGTTTGAGCGCAAATATCTCTGGAATCGATGAAGATAGCGACAAAATCTAAACGGCGTTGACAAGAAGGATCCTTTAGGCGTTGAACAAAGAAAATTTTGTGAAATTCCGTCCACTACGAACAAAATTATAAGCGCTCATGTTGACCTACCCTAAGTCGGCAATACGCATTCGGCGTATGCCAATGCATTTGAGTTCGGAGCACGTGACTTTGGTGCCGAGGAAATTTTACTCGACCCCTAATTTTCCCCCAGTCGGACTTAGGGCGCCGGGCAGACTCACGTTGGGCTTTGCCCCAAATTTCTAGTTTATTTTTTTTCTCCACTCACGAAATCTCCAAGATGCGTGGGCCGACCGGCGTGAAATTTTGCACGATGGTCAATACTAGGCCCTATTTTATAATGCCGGTCCAAAATTTTGGGGGGCGCACCCCAAAAAAATTTCAGGGGCAAAAAACATGCAAAATTTAGCCCAATTTCGGACGACTTCGAAGTTCAGCGGCGAATATCTCCGAAACGGATGAAGATATTCAAAATCGGATAGTCATTCCGTCTATCGCGATTCCTCCTGCGTTAGGCGAAACAAGTACGGTGAAGTTTGGTCCAGTGACCTTGGAGATTTAGATG
>Ga0209367_1001327_pt1 | contig 29942 bp, 18 predicted proteins | sample WorMetLIZISLAND2_FD_187412 | JGI IMG/M metagenome (GOLD analysis project Ga0209367, IMG submission 187412) | Marine gutless worms symbiont microbial communities from Max Planck institute for Marine Microbiology, Germany - Olavius geniculatus... ...
TCACCTGTATTGAAAGGGTTATACCTTGTCCACGGGGCTCCTCGGCCACCGTCCTAGTGAGAGGTCCGTCCGACCCGGGCCGCCCACCCCGAGCCCTGATCTACTGCAGTGCTGCGGCTTTTATAGTACCCAGCCAGGGCCATCAACCAATAGCAGGCGCGTACGCTGAACTACGACCTGGACAGATACCGGGTGTACCGCAAGTAATTGCCCAGGGGAAAGGTTTATATGTAACCATGTGTTCGTCACACACAACCCACTCGTAAATTTGAGAAGCAATTTGGTCACTAGACAAACAGAAAACGGAGACAAATTTCCTTTATTCGTTGCAGGTCACAAACAAACCGGTGGGTGATGTGGCTCGCTACTGCTTGTGATAACTGACCTTCGGCTAGCGACGTCGCTCTTGTAAACAAACAGCGGACAGACGTAGACAGTCACAGTCACGCTGTTTGAGAATAAAGATCGTTTATAACTTTCAGCGTTATGAGGCAATAACTGACACATTTTAAAACGATGCGCGCGGCAGCATTTATCATATTTTATTTTGCAGTTTATCTCAAAATGCAAAGGTGGTAAAATGATTAAAATCGGAGAAATTTATCAAAGTTATCACATGTTTGTATGGCCCACGACGTAGTAGAAGCGTATATTCACTAAGTATTTGTTTTACTGTTGCAGAGAAGCATCGACCGCAGCAAGAGCAGGAGAAGAAGGGAGATGAAGAGGGCTATCAGAGCGGTGACGAAACGGGACACCGACATCATCAGCACGCCGTGCGTCGCACGACGTTGACGACGACGACCGTAGCTTTACCATCGGCGACTCCATCACAGCCGCCCATCATTGTCCTACACGAAGCTCCAGTGATGCCAGGGCTGGCCGGCGGTGATGACCAGCAACATCAGCAGCCGGCTGCGGCAGCGACGCCACGTCATCACCGGAGACACACGCGCCGCTATAGCGCCACGTCGACTACCCCGCTGCCGCCCGAGCTGCTCCTGGCTCCAGGAGTGCTCGAGACGATCGTCATCAACAACGGCAGCGTCGACGTGAACACGGGCGGCAGCAGCAGCAGCAGCAGGAGCCGTAGCAACAGCATAGCGTCCATCGCACCACCTTCAGCTAGCGGCACGCGTCGACCATCGGCGACCACATCGCATCAATAAACCGCATATTGAGGGTAGAATCATTAGAATGGCAAAATATCCTATCTGTTGTCGATGAAATTTCAGAAAAAACTGGGGGGAACAACTTTTTATGCGATGCATTTTCCGGACTGCTCTGGTGACGTTTTAATGTCAGTAACACACAGATGCGATTGCTATCTTTCATTTTGTAACAAAATGAATATTTAAGTGGTATTTCGAATAGTTTGTAGTTAAAACGTTTTGTCATAGACAAGCGTAGTATTATGCTTTTTTCGTTCTCCCTCGATATATTCGGCCTGTGCTATGATCCGCGTTAAGTGTTTTTCTAGGCGTTTGTCCGTCTGCCCTTATGCTCGTCACCCGCAGGTTGCGTCGGTCTTCGATGACCGCTTTGCACCAATAGTATCTTTATTACGCGGTCGTCTTAGGCCGCATTACACTACGCATCTTTCCCGTTCGTCCATCCGTCCAACGTTTATCCGTCTGTCTGTCTGTCCGTCGTATGTGCCCCTAACTTAAAGAGAAAACAGGCACATAAAACCAAAAATAGTTTGCTGTGAATGTTTCCAGGACAGGAGTAACCAGTGTGCCAATTTTCGCTTTAAGAGGTCAATGGTCAAAATCACCGGGCGTCAAAAATCTTTAAAAATGACACATGTATTTTATAATCACGGCTTGTGTGCTGAGCTAATTTACTGTCAACGCCTGAGACGCTCAGCATCTCTACTGACGACCGCATATCATGTCCGCACTTGGCGCTGACAATTTTTGTCGCTATTTAAAACATTACTATCGTGTGATTCGTGTCACCAGTTTTCTTTATCTAATGGACAGTTGCATTAGTTTACCGGCATTATTTTTAATGAAAAAGACTACGGTAATTACGCATAGATTGCCAAGTAGGTAAAATTTTTGCTACACACGTTGTTGCTAGATAAAATTTTGTTTCATCAAAACACACTAAAACTGTAAAATAAAACTCTCAGATTCTGGGCTTAAAACTTTATATTACGAGAAAAAAATTCGACAAAATTTAAAGGGAATGAAAACTAACATTTATTTCTTCACTATCTAAATCAGACATTTGTGACAAATAGTTTTGCGCCTCAAATGGGATAATAGCATTGACGCACATCTGATTAACGTATTCAAAATTTGACTTAATAAGCATTTCAGAACTGGTTGGGTTTTTATAAAGGTATGACTAAGTTTAAGATATTATGCGCATACAAAGAGTGAGGTATAGACCTGCTACCAAACACACACCCATCTATTAAACATCGTTTACACTAATGATTATATTTACAAAATAAAGTGGCTAATTTGCATGGTTTGTTATAATACAATGCACAATTTACAACCTATTTGTTATAGCTACGTCAACTTTTAGGCACACATCTAAACTGTCTTTTAGCAGAGAATAGTGATTGTTAGCACTGTGCCATTAACATTCAGCATACAACCAACTGCATATCTGCATCATGTCTGCACACTCGAAGGCGTGAAAAAGTTGAAACTGCATCTTGACAGAAAAGCAAATGTTGAACTGTGCCAGGAATGCAAGTACACAAGTACGCCACGTTGCATCAGTTTTTCTAATAGCGGGTCATGGCTGAATCTGTCTTATTGCCAACTTAGTAAAGCCGCTTTAATCGGTGCAATTTTGAAAAATTACTAATATTTATCAAGGTGGTGTAACGATAAAAAACTGAAAATCGAACAAATCTGACGAAAGCATGAACTAGAGTTTGATGTCTTGTTTTTACTAGTGGCTTAAGTAAGCTTAAATAAAAAAAACTAAGTAAGAAAATAAGTAGCCCTAATTATTTTATTTCTCAAATATCAAACGCCATTGGCTTGTCTTGTAATGCATTAGAGCTGTGTTCGACATTGTCACAAAGACTCATAGGCTATGCTAAAAGACTTATTGAAGGATCTCTCTCGTGATTGTTGGCATTTCTAATACAACGAGCAACATAAAAAAAATAAAAAAAAACAATTAGTAAGATGCTTCGTGTTTGTTTGCCTATGTGTCGACTGACCATTGAAACCGTCGAAGTTTACTGAACTCCACGTAAAACAAAAACTAAACTAATCTAAAACAAAAACAAAACTTGAATTTGTATCACCTATGCACTTACGACAAAGCAAAAAAACTGAAACCCAACACAACAGTACGATGATTTAAGCAGCACCTCGTGTGCGATAAAAGAAAAACAAATTTTTGAGTTTTTTTTCTGTTTGCAATTGTGTTTCAGTTTAATTTCAATCACATCGCACACCGATAAAAACATTACATGGTGTCACCAAAAACTAAAGTTCAGCGTTCAGCTATTTGATGGCACATTGGCACAATGGCACCGTAGGCCCATACCCAGTACCCCAGTCTGACTAGAAAATCAACGACTTGCCAATTGACGCAACATTAACGAATAACGATGTGGCTTAAAGATAAATCTCCCAGTTCTCTGTATGAAATACTAGAACGTATTTCAGTTATACAAATTATTGCCTTAGACATAAATCGACGTCGGTGAAAGATATCAACAATGCGATCGCTGCTTGCTCAGTTTGGACGTAGGTGGCCCCGCCCAGGAAACCATCAAAGCTTTGTCAAATTAATTTATTCTCAATCTCCTGACCGTTATGCTAGCGGTACGCCGTGGTCAGAAGTAGGCGGTTTGATCCGTGCGCTTGAGTTCTTAATGCTCCATCCGTATAGCTGACCCACGTATGCCCTGAACTCATGTTTAATTCATCATTCTATACGGCGATCGACAATAGCGCGCAGCCAACAGGTGTAAACGGAGCTATAGCTGCAGCAGACAGACAGACAGATATCCGGCCGGTGTTTCAGAGAAACACTCACGCATAGCTCTCGTTCTCTCCTCGAGTTGTCTTGTTTAAGACTTCTTCAGCAAATCAACCGTCGCATGCATCGTAGGCTATTCTTCCATTATGAAAAAATCTACATCTGCTGCATTGACGTAAGAAGTTCACATGGTACACTACATAGGCGAGCGAGCGGTCTAGGTCTATATTAAGACGGGGCGCGCTATGGTTAAAGTGGATCGACTTGAGACAAGTCGTTGTACACGTCGCGGGTCAACAGCTTCGCGCTTACAGCAACAGCAGTTTCATCCCCGCTGCTGCTGCTGCTGATGCTGATGCTGCGCCTATCACGAGAGTCTTTCAGTGCACAACTTGACGCACGTGAGTTCATCTGCATGCCTCGCAGTTCCGTTGTTAACGAGAACGCTTAAGCAGCATTTTTCCTGCGCACAACAGGAGTTGCAAAAGATCTGACAACAAGTCGAGAGTTTTCAATCTTTATTGTCTCGTGCCCGGATAGTTGTTTTTGTGTTGTCCGTCCGTTCAGTAGTTTGGTAACGGCAAGCCACAAGTTAAAGCCAAAACGAATAGTTTGTACAATTTTGAAATAGACCAGAAGTATTAGATCGCGCCATTAAGATGAGATAAGCATACACAGTCAACGTTGTCGTTGCTGCTGCAATATGTTCCAACATCGATGCGATTACTCAATATTCACGAAATGAATGATCCATAACGGAAACTGCTCCATACTCACACATTTTGACATTAGAATCGAGAGCGTAGCAACCATAGGCCTATACGAAGTGAACGCAGTGAATGGCAGATTTTTTCTTCTGTCTGGTTGTCTGGCTGTCTGTGGGCAGCGAAGCGGTTAATCAGACCAGTTTAAACGTTAAAGTAAAATACGTCAAAATTGAAGCGAATGTTTTCAGGGACAGTCCGGATGCAGTCCGGATACGACCTCTTAATTTTTTTTGAAAAATGGGCGTGGCTAGGATCACGTAAACCTTAAATTTTTAGGCATTACATGCTAAACGCTCGGAAAAAGTTATACTTGTGAACTTCAAATTTGGCACACCGTTTTAAATTACTATTTTGAAAAGTTTCACTTAGCGGGATATACACTTTCACTAGCGTTTTTTATTTGCAGTGTGTTTTAGTTTTCTTTGTTTTTTTGAACAATATATACATAGGTCTAATAGCGCATAAAGATGAATAATATAGCGGTAGCGCTAAGTAGCGTGAGCCGATCCAGGGCATCCTCTGTCAGCTGCAGCAGTCGTCGCGACAATATGTTAATGCCGTGTAGCACCAGATGAAAGACGTTTGTCGAGGCATGAACGATTAATGTGTTCAAACGATATGTTTAGCGTCACCGCCCTACGGCTTTCTCGCTACCGTGCACTGCAGCTGCGTGGTCGACCAGCTGCTTTCATGAACAGACTGTGTCCGTAACGGAACGCAAGCGTTGCTCAGGTGTCCCATTGTAGGATCCCCCCCCAAAAAATGTCTCCTTCCCCGGCCGACAATTTACCGGTAAAAATCCGCCCCGGCCGGCGGCCGCCCGGGCGGGACGGATTTTTACCGGTAAATTGTCGGCCAGCTGAGACTTTTCTGGGTGCGATTTTATAATGGTGAGATTTTTAAGGGGCCGACGATAATTTATTAAGAGGAGACATGTCAAATCCGTGATTATCTCTCGCAGGGCGGATTTTTCACGGGGAAGACATTTTAATGTGGCACCGGCCGTATCCACGGACAGCTGGGCACCGAGTGATGGAATGTGTGACGGCGGCGCAAGGCGATGCAACGATGTCACGCGTCATTGCCCGCCTGTGAAACCTTCAGTGTTCTTGTATGCACGGCAGCGTCCAAATCTCGCGTCGCCATCATTTGCATTTGACTTCTTGTCATTAGCATCTAGCTGCGCCGCCATGCAGCACATTGCTCTATCTAATGGGCTTATGATGCTGAATTCTCTTGGTTTTTATGCCGCTCAACGCTCAGTGCCGATCTACTGCAATACTGTTGGTCGGTCTGTCTGTCTGTTTGTCTGTCCGTCACACTGATGCATCATGTCATGTCATCTGACTTTTTATGATCTAACTGCCCACCACTTTTGAGTTTTCGTACTGAATATTATATAGACATTTTAACGTCATCACTTTGAACGGAAACTCAAATGAAGCCTAAGACTTGATAAAGATAAATCCTGATCTTTGACACGTGTTTCGCTGTAACTGCATTTTGTAGACGATATATATACGCTAAACTCTACTTGCATCTATAAAAAATTTCTTGCGCAATGAGATGGCATTGTGCAATTGAACCCTATCTGCCCGCAGATAGATTTCAAAGGAGACATAGCTTCTTCATATTTCTCTGTCAACCGACTCAATTTGTATTTAATTATTTTTTTTACTTTTATACCACAATTTCCAACAGTATAAACACAAAAAACTTATTTATTTATGCTCTTCTGCAATCTACATGTAAAAACGAATATCAAACTACAACAAATTAATGCAGAGTTGCTTTTTTTAAATATAAAAAAAACGTAACAACAGAAACACATATCGTATATACAAATAAAACAAAGAACCAGCGTCTCCGAGTATTTAGGCCTATGTCTGAGCACAAGCCAGAGCGTCATTTAGAGTGAGAAGGCTGAGGGCGTTTAGACATTCAAGATTTTGTGATTTTAATTTTTTCCTGTAAATTGTAGGCTACCTCTAAAACAGTGTTATTGCTAAAAAAACAATACGTTATACGTAGACTAAGACCCCCTCCCAATGATTTACTGAAATGACGCCATTGACACAAGCTTTGCTGAAGATCTGACATTGACTCAGTGCATGGACATTACAAAAACACAATGAAAACTTATGACCTGCCACATCTCACGCGAACGATATTTCAACGAAAATTTTTGATCATAAATAATAGACGTAACTTTTTACCACACTGTACACACTGCGCATAATTACGTGCGACAGCAATTCTGTTTGTTCGTTTGTCTGTCCGTCGATCTGTCTGCCAAACTTGCGAGCCTTTGCCAGTTGTCGTAATGGCTAAACAAGCTATCAAACGCAAACGTCTTGACCTCACCTGAGTGACTGACTTGTCCATGCATGCAGTTGTAGTTTTATCGCAAGAACCAAACATTTTGTACGAAAAAAATGTCATTTAAGCTACACTGTAGTCTGTAGGCCTAACACCTAACTGTTTCTGGAAAAGTTTGTGAAAGCGCCCACGCTAACCGTGTTTTTTTTCTTGTACGCGTGTAAGCTTATGATAATAATTCTGACTCTGATATAGATTATGTTCTGCTTTGTTTCTATAAGCCTACTTGTTAAAACGCGTTTTATAAAAACATAATCTGCACTGAAAACCAAGGAGCTTAATAATTATGGATCGATGAGATAACAAAAATAAAATTCTTATGACAGGCACACTAAACATGCACTTCGCCTGTCAAGCATAACATTCGCGTTTGTGTGTCTAAGCATAAGTAAAAAAGTGAAATAATACAAAAAGATGTACGAAACATTTGTTCAACTATTTTTAAATTATATGTAAAATCTTATAAATAGGCTACTGAGAAAGAAAGATATGTTGCTCTGATCAGCTTAAGTGGGGTAAGCTTTTCTCTTTCTCAAATTCTACCCTCCATAGACATCTGGCACCATCCTCGAACTGATTTTTACTGTTATCGGGACTCGCTTAGCGGTTCTTTATTTTTTTTATAATTTTTAGTTTCATACCAGTTTTAGTTACGGTTTTTTTATTTCTTTTTTTAGTCGCTTAAATTTTACTCAGATTCTTTGTTGATTATGTTTTATGTCATAACTGTACTCCTATTTCTATTTCTCTCGTGTTATTTTTTTAATTTTATTTCATACATTTCAGTTTTTTTTTAGTTTAGGCTATGTGCTAGATTAAACTGACAGCCTGTCTGTCAGTTTTCGAGTGCAAATTCAACATCAGGCCTATCATATCATATCATTCCGGTCCGTTACTAAAGCCAATAGTGCAGCAACTGTTTTGAGATGCATAGACGGTAATGCAGCGGTTTCGCATGACTGGAGCATTTGTTTCGCGTGCAGGATGATATGTGCTCAAAACCACGCCCTTCACAGCTAACAATATTAACATAGCTCCGCCTGATGTGAACGAATGAATGGTTGAATGAAAGCGGCATCATTGCGCGCACCGCTATAGACTAGTGGCAGGCACGTATTGCGCCGTCTGCACTATACGACGTCGCTGGCAACGCGCCGATGTAATAGGACAATAATAAGTTTTGCATACATGCGGTATTGCCGAAGATTACATGTTTTAGGTCTTCTAGCTCGGTTGCACCTGAAGGTTTACTGGTAACGTCAGTTTTTGTACTATATATGAGTAACTGCAGCGAAATATTTATGCATCTTTTCATGTTTGCACTTTGCGACAACAGCAGACCAGGATGGGTCGTAATTTTCCTATAGTAAAAGCGTAATTTTTTTTAAAAAATTGATTTTTATAGTGCATTTTGAGTCGTACTTCGATAGATTTAAAGCAGTGACATCGTCAGATTGTATCAAATACTGCTTGAAAAAAATATGCCGCATGCTGAGAAAAATGTAACTAATTTTAATCGATTTTTATTTGTCACAAAATAGAGGTATCAAACGTAGACGCAAGCTTAAATATTTAAGACAACGTCAATTTAGCGAATAAAACTGCAGTAAACATACTGTGTATAGATTTGAAAACGCAAACAATTTAGTAAATAAAATGCATGAAAAACAGTGCACAGTCAGATTCATGTCTGCACGGTGCTTATTTCATAAAATGTTCACACATTCGCGACATACGGCGCTAAATGCGTTTTGATTGATCTGTTGATTGACGATGATGATATTATTAATGATGCTGCTGCTGATGATGCTGATGATGATGATAACGAAGACAAGCTGCTGATGCAGGTGCTGCTGTGGTTGTCGTGATGCATCGTAGTCTGTCGTCGGGCGTTGAGTCGGGGTCCAGTTTCCGCATGACGCAATTGTTGTTACCGACGGCACCAGGCGACACGGTAGCAGAACATCATCACAGTAACGCGAGTCTACGTCAGCCATCAGCACTCAGCAGCCGCATCCACGCTGCAGACCTGCTGCCGCAGCTGCTGGCGTACACGTCAGACGACGCACCACCACAACGACCAGCGTGCAGTTCAACTGACGACTTCAATCCTGCCTGGCAGAATTCGCTGAGATTGCACGACACCATCGACTACCGGCGACTGCCGCCGCCAAGCCACTGCAACTCAGTCGATGCCGACACCAGCGGTCAGTCAGTCGCTCGCCGCTCGTCAACTTTGACCGATCTTGTTCGTTTTTGTCACGCTGCTGTATGCACGTCCGTCATGTAAAACTAAAGCGTAAAACTGAAACTGAACTAAAAAAAACTGAAACTGTCATATTATTTTGTTCTTTAGGCAGTTTGGGGCACTATTGCCAGCGTCAACATCTTTCCCGTGATATTTACCGATTCCCAAATTTCTTTCACTGTTAAACACCGCAGAATTAAACGTGTATTATAAAACTTTTTATTGTTTTATCATTTTATTTCTATGATCTATTCTGTTTTATTGTTTAGTGCATTATGCAACAAAAACGCATTTTCATCGACAATAAAGTTAAGCGTGACGGAATTCTGTTGTGCACTGCTGCAGATATGTGCCCGGAGTCGACACAAGTTGACGACACGCGGTCAACGACACGCGTTGACGACATTGACGCCTATGAGTCAGACAGCGATAGCGAACAGTTACCTATCAGCTCCGTCGACTCCCATCGTCATCATCATCATCATCAGCAGCAGCAGCAACAACAACAACAGCAACAGCAGCAGCCGTCGTCGTCGTCGTCGTCGTCAGTTCGTCGACGCAAGAAGAAGAGACGTGTTCTGTTCAGTCGAGCGCAAACGTACGAGCTTGAACGAAGGTTTCGTGAACAAAGATACGTCTCGGCCGCCGAGCGTGAGCATCTTGCGACTGTGCTACGACTCACGCCTACACAGGTATGTACAAAGTGGGCCAAAATTGGCATCATGTTTATACGTCTTTAGTGATAGCGTTATTACAATTTTTTTTGTTTTTGACAATGAAATGATTTCGAAAATCGGTTAATATTTGACGAAGTTGAGGTGTATGAAACAGTGGTGCCATTTTTGGCCTACCTTGTATTTTGATTCTATGCACCGTCCGTCTATAGAGCTGCGTAACCTTAACCCTAACCCTAATCCCGACATTTGACATTTTGACCTGAAAACTGGCATACCAGTTACATCTGTAACGGTGAAAGTTTACACTAATTTTGGGTCTTAACGCCTTTGTATTTTTGGAAACCCGCTATAGGACGGACAAACGACAGAGAGACAGACGGGGAAGACCCGCAATATGGCTTATTGGTACAGCCGCGTATAACCTACAAAAACCTATAGCTGTTTGCTGAACATGACAATTCTGCGAGTCTAACTCTATATTGTTGTGTTTTTTTTTGTTTTTTTTTTGCTTAATTTTTGTCTACCAGTGTTTGTTTGGTGAAATAACGATTATCAAATGTTACGACACAGCCAGCCAACGTGAAAGTTATTGCAAAAATAAAACAGGCAAAGTGCAAAGACGTCGCCATGCACACTGCCGACCGAGGGCTGACATGAGAAGCGGCCATCCTCATAAAGCTCAAATTTTATTACGCCAATTATGCGACAAGGTTCGCGGCGGATTCTGTTGTTGATCTTTCCCGTATTTTGTGACGGACTAAATTTCATTAGAGCGACACAAACGACAAGCTTTTGTCGCAACCATCTCGACATGTCGAAATGGTCTGAAAGTTTGAAAGTTTCCCGTGACATCCCCGTTGCATGGTTTGTCACTGTTTGTGTCAACGATTTTTACGGAAACTTCCTCGTGGTTTTCAACTAAAAATTCACTAGCATCGCGGTAAATTACTTCAAGCGGTGTTTATATAAGGCCGCGTTTACGTGAAATATGCACCACTGTTTACGTCCGGTGATTTTGATCTTTGACTTTTTAAACTGAAAATTGGCAAACCGGTTATTTTAACATGGAAAACATTAACACTATTTTCTGTTTTTACGACCTTTGTTCTCTACTTTGTTACGTAGTACGGGACAGAAAGATGCGGCCTATCATAAAAATGGCATTTTTGTAGTCCACGAGAGCGTCATCCAAGCTTGACCAGCGCTTTTCAAAGAGATAAAAAGTTATAAGTATTACAACGCACGTGTGAATAGTCTAGCGCTCGATCGCTGGTATAGGCTAGTATAGGACACACGACATTTTATGGGCAATGTTTTTAAAGCAGCGACAAAATTATTAGCAATAGCCAGTGCATAATAACAGGTCCTCACCAACTGGGTCGAGTGTGACGAGTGTGCATAGCATATACTGGTAACATCCTCGCGTAAACGTAACATTGTACAAATACGCCTACTGTTAATTATTTTGTAAAGATTAACTAATTAGATCCGTCACGCAAGCTTTTTCGACAGCGTAAAGAAGTAAAGGTAAAAAATTTATAAAATTTGTTGGGACTAATTTTTAAAGGTTTCATCAGTTTTATCACTCCAAAAACGTTTAACGGTACGCCAAAATTTACCCCCAAAATAACTTGTTAAAAATTTCAAACTTTTCGTAAAATTTTTCATAGTTTCAAACGTGAAGTTTTTACTTATCGTTTTCGTGATAAAGTAAACCCCGTAAAATGCAAATAAAATGTTATGTTTTTCACGATCCACAAAGCTTTGATCTTTTTCTTATAACTAGCTTATGTAGTTTAGGCCTACACTGCGAAACTACGGATACGAGGCAAGTTCAAGTATGCCTGTTTACGTCCCGGCTTTCGCTGGTAGCCTACTTATTGCGCTGTACCCACGGCTTGATGGTCAGGCTGAGTGGACCTGAGTTAAACCCAGTTACTTTTAATCATGGCATACATATCGCCCGCTTTTTATCAGCTAACGCCTTTAAACAACTATAGGCCTTTCTAAGTTACAGTTTGATCTTCCATTTCGTGTTGTCAGTCGTTGTCAGAATCTTTTTTTGAAAAAAAAATCCTGCATTTGCCTTTGTAATTTCGACGCTGTTTGTGTCAGTTAGACCTAGATAGAAGTATTTTCGGTTTGTGGAGTCATATCGCGCTTATCGTTTTGTGATGCTTTTCCAGACTTACTCCAGCTCTCTATTATCGTATAGGCCTGCGTAAAATTTCATCGCAGTCCTTAAGTTACGGACGTCATGATAGATGTAATGCTCAGACAGTGCAGTGTACGATATTTCGTTGAAATCCATGAACTACAGGATGGTCCAAAAAACGGCACAAAGTTTATGGCACCATAACTTCGCAACCGTGCATCACAGAGTCATGCGGTTTTCAGCATAATAATATTTGTCATTTGTGGGTGTAGGTGAAGATTTGGTTTCAGAATCATCGTTACAAGCTGAAGAAGTCGAGGCAGGAGGGTGTCGACGCATTCGGCTCGTCAGCGCGTCGAGTCTCAGTGCCGGTGCTCGTGCGTGATGGACTCCCGTGCCTCACACATCATCCGAGCTACCACAACGGCGTCACCGCTGACGCGTTCCACCACCGGTCACCCTCGACGCCCTACATCCCGCCACCCGCCGCCGCGGCGTACCAGCAGCCGCTTGCGATGGATCCACCACCATCCGCCGCGTCACCGCGACACCATCTCCTGCTGGCGTGTGGAACACCAAACCGATATCACCGAACACTACCACCCGGCCTCACGTCCGCAGTGATGTGCGGACCAACCGAACCACCGGGCGCCGGATACACTTTGCGAGAAGCGGGAGGAAGCGTCGTTGACGGCCCAGCACTAGGTTACAGCCGCGGGTTGTCCTACGACCACCACGTTCCATTCAACCTGCCGCCGAACTATGGAGAAGTGTTCGCCAGTCACTCGGCCGTGCCTCCCCCACCCTGGTGGTGAAACACGCCATGTTTGACCTATCAAGCGCAAAACTCCACTTGCTTTGATTTGTATGCAGCGATAAGTGCAGTCCACTTAGTCGAAGTTTGAGACCAGTGAGTTCAACGGGACAGAATTTTCGTAAAATTTCGTATTCACAACTTGAGCATGTGGTGAGAAACTACAACGCAAAAAGGAGAATGTAAAAAAATTACTCATCGTCAATTAATGCTATGGTATTAAGGCGTTTCGCCCTCAGGACGTTTCTCCCCAGCTAAAAAAATCGGAGGACGGCGAAAACAGATGGACGGCGAAAACACGGGCGGAGAAGACTTGCCGTCTGTCCGTCTTCGACTTTTGTCTGACTTCGCCGTTTATTCGTTTTTCCGTTTTCTTCGCACGTCATCTTTACCATCCATTCGTTTTCGCCGTCAACAGCAATTTTTAATGGATGAAACGTAATTCGTCCGTAATTCGATGCTAATGTCGGCAAAACAGTTATTAGTCAAAATGCAAAAAAATACGGAACATTTACTTCCAAGCCACTGACTGCAGTACTGAGTCCGAGTTCTGCAGTGGATCTAAGTCAATGTCACAAAAATACAGACTCCAATCCGACTACAGTCCATTGCCAAACACCCCTGTTTGTATGTGCATTGTGCAGCATGCTGTACAACAGTCGTACAACAAATTTAGAACAACATGTACAACAAGTCCACGGAAAACAAAGGTCTACAACAAATTTCTTCAATTCGTTCGCGACATATTATGGCCTAGGTGTGTTGTGATTGATTGACTGAGTGACTGATTGTTCCGCAACATCATAGCTTGCTGTACGACTTGTTGTCTAACAAGTAAGTCCAAAACAAATCAAAGCAAGTGAACTTCTTTAGCCAACAGTATTCGCGATAATTTGCTCATTGCTTGTTCTATGCAAATGTGTCAAATAGATCAATATGGAAGACATCGGATTGGGTAAAAATTAAACTGTAAGACGTTGATAGTACAAAAACACGCGAGTGTGCAAAAAACACTACCATTGGCAATTTTTGTCATACGTCTGCATGTGAGAAAATGATTTATGTGCTTTGTATCACTTTTACATCCATTGTGCTGTAACTTATTTTTCACGCACGACATGTGCATAGTCTCCGCGGCTGTACACTGCTGTCTGTTACCTTGTTGACTGTCCGTTTGCACATTAAAATGAACAAAAATAAAAGTACGAAGATCGCAAGATCGGCGTCTCGGCATTTATGGTAAGTCGAACTTCTTCGTTGTCTGGTATAACTGATTAAGCTGCTAATTCAAAGAAACTAGTTTGCAAGAAATTAAGGAAGAAGAATGACATTATATCCATAAAACATGATAAATTTTTCAGTTAAAAGTATTAACCTTGCACATGCAGCACAGTTAAAATTTTGTATGACTGACAGCCTAACAGGTTTATTGTGTAATTCAACGGCACTTCAGCTACTAAGAATAAGCTCATTTTAATGATACAATAGACGTGCATCAGTAAAAAAACATTACATGCCCCGTTAATAAAATACAAAATATGACCATAGAATAAGTTTAATATACGAACTAAAAGAAATACCTGTCTAAAAACCTGAACAAGTTATTCTGATACTGTAAAAGAACAAAATGTGTGTCCATGCAATGTATGAATAAGGTGAGTTAAAACACGAAGAATAATTTACCGGTAGTCAATGTTGACAAGTTTGCATTTTATGAAACACATACTTATTATAATATATCGTAACATCCATGGGTCAGTTTCTTTAAGAAAGTCTTTATAGCGACGATATCTTGTCAAGAAAGCCTCAGTTCTATTTTTTATCTGCGAGATGGACATGACTGACCAGCAGCTATAGGAGAGAAGAATGGGTCCGTCCACAACACCTCATAGCATGGCGCGCCACGTCGCAGATGTGCAAGTTATTCACGGTTCTTCCAGACGTCGTTTCGTCAGCTCATCGTCGACACTGTTCGTGCCGCCGCTTGGTATACGCCAGTTCGACGTCGACACAGCCGGTAAAACCTTTTATTCGTCGCCGCGGCGCGCCTGTGAAGTTGAACTGAAGACTATTAGGCTGCAATGGCACGTAGTGCTATCGGTTAAAATGGCCCGCATTATACAGTTGCTGCAGTTGGTCAGCTCGCGGCTCCTCGCTGACCCTGCCTGTTTCATGCTACTTTGGATTCTTTTTGCTTGCCAGCTCATTCGATAGGCGACTATTTACATCTCAATCATGGTGCCATTTTGCTTTATTTTAAGCCGAATCGCCCTCGAAGTGCAGGCGCTTCTGTTATTTCTGCACATTTCTCCGTCCCCACTCCACGTACATTTGTGTCCCCACTCCAGTGATTAAACCGTACGACGGATTTAGGTGTCATTTGGCGGGTACACTTGTACGACGAATTGTGTTAAATCAGGTCCCTGACCGCCAAGGGAAGAAAATATTTCGGAGATCGAAATCCCATTTAGATCATGCAATTACACACTGCAGCCAAACCGTCAGTCTTATGCTGCCATCTAGCGAATGCAAACGAGAAGTTGGGTGAACTTTGCGATTCCGCCTTTTGCCAAAGTACGTAATTGTCCTTGTTGAGAACTAAAGGCGAAAAATTACTAATTTTTACATAGGCTAGTCCGCTCTCACTTGAAACTTTGTCTGCTTTGGCTGAATCATGACTGTCCGAATTGCTGGATGAGCTTTGCAAAGCAAAAAAAACTAGCCCTAGCTAGGCGTATTTGCCCCGGCAGCGAAGACATCGTTCCTCGTTTGGGTCGTACGTCTATTGACACACAATAGGACTTATCATGCAGCGTGTGAGGACGGACGTAGAACATGCCGACGATAGCAGCGCGCTTGCACAACAGCTTGACGTGCTGACGAGCCGTAAAAATTACTTGGGACGCTAACGATGATGATGACAATGATGATAATGATAACTAAGAATAACCATAACATTGAAAATTGTCGACGCTGATATTATTATTACCTCCGCCGAAAAAGGAGATTAGATTTTCGAGACTGTATTTGTTTGTGACAGTTTGCCAATCAAAGATTTGATGAAATTGTTCTGAATGGGCGAGGTGTGGCGGCGGTGATGGCGGCGGTGACCCAAGTACCAAATGGTTAGATTGTGATGGCGATTCGACGACCCCTGTGCCTATTTTGGCCCAATTTTCCACGCTGTGTGTTATTTTGTCAGCCGGTGAGCGAAAATCACACAGCAGTTAGATGCGGCTGCTGTGCCGCGGGCGATGCTGCGCACAGATGGAACCCGCAACGTGCGCCGCTCACTCTCAGGCCTGGAGTAGACTGCGCACTCGGCTGGCAGGGACTAGCACCGCCACAGCGAGCATCCTATGGCTACGCTTAGTTGAGTTAACTTGAAATAATAGGATGAGTTATATACGGAATTCGCTATGAACGATTCTACAGTCTCTACGTTATCCACCTGACGTCAGTTGCTGCAGGTAAGAATAATTAACATAACAATTATTAACATAACGAATGCCTGTATAATATTTGTGAGTGTACGAATCGTTTGTTCGTGCAGTGCAGCGCGGTGCGTGTATACCTACCTGCATGCTTTGAGCTGCTCGCTGTAGGCCTACTGGCGTTTGTCCACTGCCAAACTATTTCCAGGAACTAACTCAGTTGTCTGTTTCAGTGTTTATGTCGGTTGCTGCCTTATGGCGAATGAGGATTATTATGCTAATTGTAAGCGTGAAAGTTAAACAACGCGCAGACACTTAATATCGCTATTTTCGTGAGTGAGTGAAAATTGTTGTATCGAAATTCTATCAAAAAAGTCTTACGTATATTCGAACGTGCTTGAAATGAAAACTGATGTAAGTTTTGTAACATAGTTTTGGTTCTTTAAGTTAACAAGAATTTGTGGGTTGTCAGCATGAACGATTGAGGGCCTTGCCATTCGTAACAGATCAAAAATAGACAACTATAGAACCATTTGTTCCACATTATCAACGAGAAAATCACCGAGATGGCCATGAAATTCTCGTCATCTTCTAAAATCATGACCGTCTTAAAATAAAAATCCATTATCAGCGTTAGTGCGCAGAGCGTCGTTTCTGCCAGATGATGCCAGATCGGTCAATCAGTCAAAAAACACAGTGGCTCAAGTAATGCATAGCGCGCGTGTGTCAATAGGCCTACATCCGATTTCGTTGAGACGTCACAGAATGATGAAATAGAATAGACTGGAACTGGCAGAGAGAGTTGTTGCTTTATCGCGTTGCCCGCAGCGTTAGAACTTGGTTAGAAGCAGCAGCACACGCAGCCGATCATCAATCTGCAAAGTTTATCTCTCGCGGCGCTGGCAGCAGGCGCCCCATCAACGTACTCAATAGCTTAGCGCCCCGAGGCTTTGCGCGTCTTGATCTCCTCCCGTGCAGTCCAATCATAGGCGCGATGAGTTTTCTGTGCCTTTCTGGGTGCAAAATTAAGCCTGGTATACGCTACTATCATGTCATAGGCTATGTGTCCATGCAATGCGAGGAGCCGTGCACTATCGCTGGCGATCGCAATCCCAGTATCCCAAATCCTGGAATTGGCGGCATCCCATCCTGATAGAATTTCGGGATTTCGAAAATTTGGTTAAATAGTAGGGCCTACTTTTTCGACTGTTATAGATGATAGAATAGCAATCTAACCATGCATGTGATGAAATATTTTATGCACGCAAGAGTCCTTGCTGTGAACCGTAAGTTGTATTTCGACAGTCACGTTCACTCCCAGATTTCTGACGACTTACGATACTTAGCTTTCGTGTCGTGCATTTTGTACATGCAATAAGCCTAGTGGGGCTACTAAATAACGACCAGTTTGTAGGCTTAAGCGTAATCCCAGAGACGAGATCCCGGGATCGCGGCATTGCAATTTTCCGGAGTTTTGGTACATTTTGAGGCCGAAACTGTGCACTTTTTGTCATGTTTAGCCGACCGTATTTAACCAACGGTCGAGCTATTGGCATGATTGTCGTCCGTCTGTCTGTCACGGATGTATTATGGCTAAGCGGTAAGTCGCAGGGGGTCGGCGATGGTACTATCGGATAGGGCACTGAAGACGAATTTTTATAGGCTGTCAATAATAACAATATTTCCATCTGCAGCAGTTTGGCCGCAATTTTCAACGGAAAGTTTCAAGCTATAAGGGGTCGTGTCTGTTAAACGGGGAGAGAGAAGCAAGGTTACTATCAATCATAAATAAGAAGTGACATACGCCCTTTCAGATTACATGAAAATCATTGACCTTGGATGACCTTGAAGGTTGCTGACAACAAGTACGGTCGGCTATTCTAGCTATAGCTGGGCTTCTTGTTTTAGTGACACACACTTGGCTGTAAAAGCTTACAGCAATCACCCAGCCCAGACCCCTGAAGCTGGATCCCAGGATCCCGGCCGTTTTCGCCAATCTAGAATCCAGGGATTGGCGATGTCCCAATCCCGGGATTTTGGGATTACAAAAATTCGTTAAAGTTGTACTTTTTCGCATGTCAGATAATAAAAATAAGAATTTTAGCCGTTTGATAAATAAAGTATTTTATGAGCGCCAGAGTAGGCCTACTACTCCGTGCTGCGTACTGTAATTTGTATTTTGACAGTCATCGTCATTCCGTACAGTTCGGACATATCTTCCGTAGGGGCCTACACAACATCCTATCAGAGCCGGCGGAAGGGCCCCTCGTATCCCCCGACTGGGGGAGGGGGGACTGCTCAGGGTCTCATGCTAACCATGAAAAATTTTTTAGTTTAAAAAATATATTCAAAATATAAAATAACTAAACATGTGGAAAGTTTACCCAAAATGGACAATTCTATCACTTTTCATGAATGTATAGTAATCTGTGACGTATTGCGGCCTAATTGTCGGCCTATATCTGATTTTTTGGCGTTTCTAATTTTTTTTTTAAAAGTGGGCAAATTTGCGGTTTTCAGTGAACGTCTAAAAGCCAGAAGTGTTTCAGCTTCAATGGGGCAGCCCCTCTATTTCCCTGACCAGGGGCTCTGTCCCTGGACCCCGCTGGGGGCTTTGTCTCCAGACCTCCATTATAGGAGCCTCACACTTGTATTTGGGGAGCCTCCAACTTTCTAGCGCCGGCACTGCATCCTATGCATGGAATAAATCAATTGGGGATACCAAAATGATGACCAATCTGTAGGTCTAATCCCGAAACGGTATCCCGGGATCCCTGGATTACGAATTTATCAATCCCGAATCCCGGGATTGCTAGCTCTAGCCTATCAACAGGCACTGTGCCTACGATTCGAACTTCTGTTCTGACATATGGCGCGTTACAAATGCAGACTACTTACTTGCTTACTTACTGTGCGAATGTATCCAGCCAAACTCCATCAGCTCTGTCTATAAACAGCATTGTTTGCTCGATGATAGGCTAATCTCTGCGATCTTTGGCGCCTGCTGACTGAGTGCAGACAACGTGTATTATTATACCGTTATAACGGTATATACAGGGTGGCGCGTAAAAAAGGTGCTTGCTTTAGTAGACCTATAACCTATAGATCGAGCAGTCGGACAGTTTCGGGAACGATCACCGTCGATTTAACGATCGACGTGAAGGGTGGCCAGTCGTGGTGACCACTCTTCGCTGCAGCGATTGAAGCTAAATCATTGTCGAAAGTGTCCGAATGCTCGATCCATACGTAAAACATGTATGTTCCACGTTTTATGCGCCACCCGCTAGATGTATACCGCTCGCCCATGCAAAGGCCTGCGGGTATATACAGAGCTCGGTCTGTGGGACGTAGGCATACAGTGGTACCGACATTACGGTATACACGCAGTTCATGCCGATTATCGTTCATCAACGCGGCGCCAGCAGGCCTCTGTATGTGTTAGGCCTAGCGCATATAATACGTGCACCTATACCTATAGGCTGTTCAGTCAATCGTGGTTGATTCTTGTCGTTGTTGTGTTGTTCGCAAAGCAGTGCAAGAAAAAAAGATGCAGTTGTAGGCCTATTGCACTTGAGCGAACCGCATTGGCGCACTGTAGGCTTACTAGCCCAGGACTTGGTTTTTGCGTGTTTAGATGTTCCTGCGACGAGTCGGAAAAATTAACTGACGCGAATTAGGCCTACTCCTCGATTGTTGTAAGAAGTAGGCTGTCACATGCAGTGGAGCAGACTTGTACCGAAAAGCAGAGTTGAACGGAAGTCTTCTTCAAACATCGGACTAGATGCGCCTGTATTATGCGTGTTGCAGACATTGCCGATGCAGTCATAATTGCCAGTGAGTGACGACGCCAGAAAAACCTTGCCTGTGGTCAAGTGTGAGCGGGACGAGGTAAGAAAAGACTCACGATCCGGATCCAGGGAATTTTTTCAAAGGATCATCTCGTGCATAAGCCTAGAGCATCCACATCAAGTCTACAGTATTTGCCAGGTAGCAGCAATGTATTCGGCAAAGGTTTGCGATCTCTGAGCGCTTCTGCAGCTCTATTCATCTTTCGGCGTCACAGACGTTACAGTATCAGCAGCATGTGCACCAGACTGTGGGTCTACGTGTCTGCGTTACTGCTGGCACTGAGCGTCAATATGGGGTCATCCGATGCTCAGTTGGCAGACGACGGACGCTGTGAGAGGATTACAATACCGCTGTGTACCGGCATGAAGTACAACATGACTCGCATGCCCAACCTCGTCGGCATTTCCAACCAGAAAGATGCTGCACTCCAGGTACTTTCCAGCACAGTCTATAGCCTATTTATTTATAGACTGTGCTTTCAATTGTGTACATTATTCACCGTTGCGTGACCAGCACGGATGGGCGTGTAACTGTGTACTTTGTGGCCACCATTCTATTTTTACTCATTTTTACTCATTGCAATTTCAGTGTAGTGTGTCCTAGAGAAATAAACTCTGAGCGTCTCTCACTATGCTGAAAACAAAATTTCACCTTTAGGCTAAACAGATGCACAGTCGTCGCCAATGTGCCTATTTAGTTAGCAACATGCCTAGGTATGCTGCCAAACGTGATTCTCTTGTTGTTACTAATGCGCCAATGTGCCTGAAAGTTACCAAAGTTTACAAAATGTTGCACAATCGACTTGCAGCAAATGAGCAAAGTATAGTTACGCAGTAACAGCAGTGTGAAAGTGGTTTTTGTGTGGCGTGGCGGTTGTAGGTTCACGAGTTCATTCCTCTGGTTCACATTGGCTGTTCGCGTTTACTTAAGTTCTTCCTCTGCTCGCTGTACGCGCCGATGTGTACAGAACAAGTCGACGAGACGCTTGTTATACCGGCTTGCCGCGCAATGTGCCTTCAAGTCAAGGTCTGCAGCCAGTCAAGCATACTGTCATTGTGAACGTTAAACAACGCGTAGACGTTCTGTTTTCCTTCTGTCTACTTTTAGACACTTAGCGTATCCTGCATGATGATAGGGTGAAGAGAGAATACCAACTTTATAAACGTCAACTAAAATTTATGAAAGTTTGAAGGCCACATATCCAGTGCTTTCAACTTTCGTAATCTTCAATAGGGCCTACAGCGTCGCCGCTGCTTCGGTATGCACAGTGACGGCAATGCAAATCCAAATGCGAAATACGAACCAACCAGCTCAGTTACTGTAGCCTACAGGCTTGGTATACGATGTAGGACCTGTACTCCTGTAGGCGCCTGACGTGGTTGTGTAGTATAGCGTGAAAAACCATGACTTGCATGAATTACTCTGTGTGTAACTTGTGGGGTCGTAGTCACAACAGAACCGCTGTTAGCCTATCACTTCTCGACTGATGCCATGATGGACTGCAACTTTTAAACTCTCTCGTAGGCCTATTGCTCAAGGACTCTTACTAGCAATTTCTTTTGCCTTTTGCTACCGTTTTTATTGCTTACAACACGTAACCGCATCGGTTGCGGTCTGTCAGCTGATTTTATTAAAGCGATTGTACTGACTGATTTGTTGGTCTGTTTGTGCTGTACCGCACAGTCCAAGTGTGAGCCGGTGTTGGAGCGGTTCAACTTCAAGTGGCCTCCAGTGCTCGACTGTTCACGTCTACCTGACGGTGACTCGGACCGATCTCAACTCTGCATCGATCCTCCGCCAGCTGGTGACGAGCTGGATGATGCATTCGGACACGCACCTGCCAACAGCTTCCAGCTGCGTCAGCTGCTCGACGCCCTGCGCTCCGGCCCCAACTCGTCGTCATGGCGACAGCATGACGTCATCGGGACGTCTCCGGCATCCCGCGGTGTCTCCCCCGTGATGACGTTACGCGGCTCAGTGTGCAGCTCTCAGCGTTACGTCATGACGGATGCTGGGAGCAGCAGCAGCAGCAGCAGCACGTGTCGGCCTCGATGTGGCGTCGACGTACTCTATAGCTCAAACGACAAACGGTCTGTATGCTTCCTTCTAACTACATGGTTTTACGTCGTTTGTGTTTGTGCTCGTTGCGTATACTGTACGCAGGTCTTTAACTCGAAGAAAGAAAAAAGAGAAAGAGAAAAAGAAAAAGTCTGAGAACTAGAAACTTTGATGTGGGGAAAATTGGTTACCGGTGTCACGTGTAATTTTGAGGTCAATGTGCCACGAGATCACACAGCACGATGTTTGCTACTTTAGACGAGCACTATTAGTCTTATTGCGGTCCTTTCTCGCTACTTCTTGTATTTCCCGCAATAGCAAACCGCGACTGATAGAAACTGTTTAGAGAGCTGAATATACGTAAGTAAGTAAGTAAGTAAGTAAGTAAATGATTTATAAAGCGCCAAAGTCTCAGAAAGAATCAGGGCGCAATAATACGACACACATTGCGGTCGAAATCGATTGACACGTGTCATTATCATTTAATAATTATATTCCAGGCTATTTGTTCTTGTTGCACGATTTTATGAATGTGGAAATAAAATGACATGATGATTGACTGTGTAGGTTTATGCATACGTGGATGGTGTGCTTGTCGTTGACTTGTCTCGTCCTCACTGCGTTCACGTGTGCCACTTTTCTCGTTGATACCGACAGATTTCGGTGAGTAACGTTTGTTGTTTGATCACGTTCAATGTCAGCATTGTTGTGCAGATAAATTTTCCCCACATTTTTCGTTGATTCATTTTACTATTTTCATCTGTTTTTTATTAGACGCGGCCCCGCGCTCTCTCTCTCTCCCTCTCTGTCAAAAAGTGGGGAGCCCCTAGTGCTACATGCTGGGTATGGTAGATTGTATTGGTTAGGGAGCTTAGTACACGGTGAACCATAAAAACGTCAATATCTTCGCCAAATATTGACCGATTTTAATTTTTGTTCACTGACACACTCTGTGGAAAATTTGCAATAAGGTGCTTACTGCAATCCTACCATACACTAGCGGCATACGACACTGATTATTGTGTTAGATCCTGACCCATAAACGTTTGGTCACTTTGGTTGCACGTTTTTACGGCTCACGCTGAGCATTGTGGACGATGTGTGTTGCGTTAAAGGTATCCTGAGCGGCCGGCGATTATGCTGGCAGCCTGTTCGCTGATCTACGCCGGCGCCTACATCATGCGGTTGGCAGCGGGTGCTGACGTCGTCTCCTGTGTTCACCGCCAGTCCACCACCACTACGGACCACACACTGTCATCGTCCCACTCGTACCTGGTGTCCGGTGATCTAGAGTCGAGCTGGTGCGTCGTCAGTGTCGTGCTCGTCTATTTTTTCGGCATGGCGGCCAGTCTGTGGTGGGTAGCGCTCGCCGCTGCCTTCTATCTATCGGCAGGACGCAAGTGGAGTCGCGAGGCTATATCTGACGTGTCCGGTTACCTGCACGTCGTGGCGTGGACCGTGCCGGCCGTACAGACTGCCGCCGTGCTGGCACTGCGTCGGTTCACCGGTGACGAGCTGACCGGACTGTGTGATGTCGGGCGCAGCAGCGTCGACCACGACGACCTGGAGGACGAGGAGACGTCGAGGACGTTGATCGGGTTCATCCTGGTACCTCTAGTCACCTACCTACTGGTCGGCATCAGCCTCGTGGCGGCGGGGTTCGTCGCAATGTTTCGCATACGTCACGACCTGCTGGCCTCGTCCGCTCTGGTCGGCATGCGTCAGCTCGAGAAACTCATGGTCAAGATCGGTGCGTTCGCCGTGCTCTACACGGTGCCCGCGACGTGTGTGGTCGCGTGCTGGTTCTACGAGGCGTTGTACGCGCGGCGCTGGCGCCAGATGTCGCTACACACGCCCTGCGTGCCTGTAGTACTAGCCGGCGGCGCGGTCGAGTGGAACTGTCGGCTGGAGAGGTCCGTGGCACCGGTGGCGGTAGGAGCACTGCGCGTCCTGACGTCACTGGCCACCGGTGCCACGTCGGTCGTCTGGGTGTGCTCGCGCAAGACGCTCAGGTCGTGGCGCAGATTCTGCTCGGCGCGTCGTAAGTCGTCGGTGATGTCACGTGACCTCATGTTGGCGTCACGTGACCTGACAGCGAGGCGCGCCGCATCACGTGACTTCCGCCTCGCTTCCTATCGACAACGTGATGGAGTCACACGCGGGCTCACGTGATCACCGACTGCCGCCCGACTGCATGCAGTTTGCTTGTGGAGTGTTTTACTGAATGCGTACGCGATGGCAGTATTTTAGACGCAGTACAGCAACGCAAAGTTCAGTTCAGAACGAGAATTTGTTGGAGCATTCTCACAGAAAAGCTATCACGAACGTGCTAAGCGTAAGTTGATGCCACAGGCACTGCTAAACAGCTCAGTTTAAACGGCAGAAACGAGAATGTGATGATGACAAGTGATGGACGGCTGTTGATAGCCAGTTCCAAGTTACAGGACCGCATAAGCTTACAGAGAAGCTGCGAGACGATTCCATATCGCGAATATTCATGGATTCATTGGACTGGACATCTCAAGGCATGCTTCACTGTTAGCTTAGCGATATAACACTACATGGCGGTAGAACGCTGCACTGCATAACGACAGAAAAGAAGCACATGTAGAAAAGCTGAGTCAGTGACATTTCCATGATCTCCAGCAGAAGTTACAAAGTCGCAGAGAGAAGCCAGAGGCATAAGCAGGTGCCAGAAGAGAATGTAATAACCTGCTGTTTGACGAAGACACAAACAAGAAGCAGATAGGTTATCATGCAGTACTGGAAGCCAAATATGTCATTCTAGTTCTGCTGCAAGCTTAACGTGCGTTTGAGTCAATCATACGCTCTATAGGCCTAACGCAGATATTACACAACAGTTTTGTTATGCGTGAACTTCTGCAACAAAATGCTACTTCTCTGCAAATTCGTAGCGCCACGTTTTGTTGCGTGACAGTAAACGCAGTCGACGGCGACCAATGCCAGTCGTTTTATTGTAAGCCTTTTTACAGCACTGGTTAAAACCTTATTATGGAATTTTGTCGTATACGTGATTGTCGTCGCTAGCATCATTTGTCATGCAGATAGTGTTCCTTCGGTCATGACTGATAACAGTTTTTTTTTTCTAATTAACTCTTAAGTAATAGCAGTGGTTGAAGTTGCATGCACCCTGCATACTTAATAAACGATGCACTCGGAACAATGCAAGTGCGTTTGTAAAATAACGACGAAATTGCCAGTTTTTCATAACAAACATTATGCAAGTTGTAATTAGTAACACATTGCACACTTGTCTTTCAAAATTTAATCAAAATAACACCATAATTAAACACCATACAACTTCAACAGCACTTCGATAGGCCCATATAACATAATGACCGACTCTAAAGAATTTTTTAAAATAATAAAATATACTGAGCGATGCCAAATGCAATTTCGCATCACTAAAACACTATCAGTACAAAAATAAATGAAGCTACACCGACTGCTGAATGTTGTGAACACTGAATACTACAGCTGGCTACAGTGCTACACGGAACAGAACGAAATTGAACACGGACGAAAAGAAGACAGCAAAGAGTAGTTCAAGAAAAATCAGCTAGAAAAATATGTCTACCCAGTGCCGACGTATTGAGCGGCCATCCGCTTAGGGCTGCACAACCTGGTGCATACCGTTTAAGTTAAATTTATACATGGTCCTACTTCAGTCCTAGGAAACGTTTAAAACCAATTTTACTTTTTCTATGCATTTTTTCGAGTTAGTAGTCCGTACGGGAGAGATGAAGGGACGGACAGATGGGCAACACCAATAATAATGCTGCCTATTAAGACGGCCGTCCAATAAACATGCTACAAATACTCTACCAGCAGAGTTTATGTTGAACGCCTTGTATACTCCAGAACGCAGGCTCAAGTTGAGCAATTCACATAATAGCAACAACAAACCTATGGATACAAAACTACAGACTGATATGGTTTATACATCGCTGCAGTGATGCAGCATAGTATACGGCTAACATGACTAACAAACAGGCCTACTACACTATTGCAGACACTGAGTGGCTCTGTAGAAAGTAAGCCCTCAAGATTTCATCATAACGACACCAAATATTGACCTCTCCCTAGGTTACTTTGCGGTAAATTGGCGATTAAGTGATCATTAAAAATCCCATCACTCTCCATACGTGTCGCTACACTACATTGTGAAATACAGTCAACTACAGAATAATTGAGCTACAAGTTAACAACATGTAGGCTACAAAGGCTATACCAAAGTTGACCATAGTTCCTAACACTTTTAGAACGTTATGGAATGTCTAACATTTAGCGTTTTCAACTTAAGTTTACCACTTATACGGCTACTGAAAGAATTTTAAAAATCAGTTAGGATTTGAAAAAGTGATCATTAAAAGTACGTGTGGCTTAACTATACATGTATAGTGAAATATAGTCAGACTTGGGGCTTAGTTTTTACTGATCCACTCTGTGTATATAGGCTACGGTATGGCTTATGCAGCAGCAATACGTTGTCGCAGGATGTTTTCCAGTTTGACGGCGTCAGCAGCAAACCTGCGGATGCCTTCCGACAGCTTGTCGTTTGCCATCTCATCCTCATTCAACATCCAGCGAAATATCTTCTCATTCATCTTTATCTTCTCCACACCCGACACTTTCTTTGCTACACATATATCACCAGACTGTTACTGTATTACTATAAAATAACGAATCACAGGCGCGGAAAACAGCTACGAAACTTGGTAAATAAGCGTCAATAAAAATGAGCGCTGATACATCTTTCAGAAGCAAATCTGCTCGCTGCTCTCTTATCACTCTACACTGTGTTCAGAAAAAACACCCACTCGCGTTTTCTTTTATATCTCTGTGGAAAATGTTTAGATTTCCACGAAATTTTCAGGAAATGTTTAGTAGGAAACAGATAATTCACAAATGAAAAAGTTAAATATTTTTTCTACCGGTGACGTCATGATGACGTCATTATTTCCGTGTCTGTAAATTGTGAGTCTTACCATTGAAGACAGACATGTGATGAAATGTAAAACACATCAATCGATCATTATGTTAACTGAACCTAAAAATATGCTAATCCGCCACAAAATTTTTCTGTTGTGAACTGTTTTCGTGGTTTATCTTCTTGGCTAAGTGCGAGATCTTTAACTTTGTTTACACACGCGGAAATATGACATCAGCATGATGTCATCAGTTACAAAGAATATCTAGTTTTTTTACCGGTGGAATAATTGTTCTCTCCTAAACATTCCCTGAAAATTTTGTGAAAATCTGATCGTTTTGCATGATGATATAAAAGGACACGTGAATGGATGTTTTTTTCTGAACACAGTGTATATCTGGCCTGGCCGTTATATGTCAAAATTAATGTCAAAAGTGAATTTATATAAACATTCCTGTAAAAACCCCTAATGCGATGGACACAATAGTATTGGGAGAACAGGAATGTCTTCAGTGACTGTCTGAAAGTGTACAGCATCTGCTGTACAGTTTGGATGTGGACCAAAGTCATGGGACAGACATATATAGCCACTTCCTTGTAAACGATGTCAGCAACACAACGGCATTCTTGCACAGGAGATGTCATACAACGACCTACAAGCAGAAGCTACCAGCACAGTCTGCACTATACTGCAAGTTATGTATTACAACAGCAACAACTGACCAGTCTCAACTGACAAGCAATGAGTTAACGGCTCTGAAGCCTGAGACAGTTCTTCCAACAGGCCAGGACTGCATACCGCATCACACACAGTAGTTTATCTGAATACTGTACATCATGACGTACAAAGTGAAGTTACGCACAAAATGAAACAGCATAACTTTGCAGACTGATTACAAATAACAGGTTTACAGTTAGCAACTATAAACTGAAATCAAATCATTTTTAATATGCTATCGGTAATTTAAATACTACCTTAAAAAACCTCCAATTTCTCAGAAAAGCATTATACAAATAATCATTAACCACACTACGCACTACAATATTACTGCAAAATAATTATGCCTGTAATAAGAATAAATGCAACTATAAACCTAAACTGAAAATAGCTGCTACCTAACTATTACAATCACTAAAACATACAATTGGATCTCAACAGAAATATTAGTATTATCAGCTAGTTTTAAATTCACACAAAAATATATGTCACACAAAATTAAACAAAATGACCATGGACGAACATTGTCCAAACATTAAAATACACACACGTCATTGAATGAAGTGTTTTTAATCAATTAAGTTTGGCAAATGACATCAAAAGCATAATAAAAGATTAATTAATACAAAGGTTAATTAATCATGACATCAAATGATGCACAAAGCGGACCTTATAGTGAGCAGGTCGCAGCCCGTTAAAGCAGTAATCTGTCCGGCATTGCGAAATGACGCTCCCATCACAACCGTCTTGTAGCCAAACTTCTTATAGTAATTGTAGATTTGCGTCACACTCTTTACACCTGAACCAACCATAATATCTGACTAATTAATGTCAAAAATATTTAAACAAATACCTAACTGGATCACACTTCACATACCTGTCACATTAACCGCGCTTTTATGTGTCTGTTTTTGTGCAGCATTAACGGAGAAACAGAGAAATATTACTGATTTCCAATGCCCATTAGTTTTTTTCTGGTATTTGCGACATTGGTAGAATACACTGATTACTTGTCATTATTTTAGCACGTTAAGCACTGCGCACATGTCATACCTGGGTCGTCATGCGGTTCAAACCGTTTCTTATCTGTGTTCTTCACATGCCAGTCAAGGATTCGTCCAACAAACGGTGATATGAGCGTAACGCCGGCTTCAGCACATGCAACTGCCTAGTAGTAAAGACAGCATCACACATGCACACTTACCTAGTAATATACTGGTATATTACGTCTTAATATTAATATTAATTGAAATACCGGTAAAAATATTTATAACATTTTTTACATACTTTGAACATCTTTATTCACCACAACAGATGGTAGCAATTACAACGTATTTACAATACAAACAATGAGGAAAAAAAGAAAAAAGAACACATATCAATAAACTGACAAATACTGAGTGATCAAACGTCCATTTCAAATTGACCGGTTTAAATTTATAACAACGTTTCTCTATCAGAACATTGGGTAACATACCTTAACTAACGAGCGAAAAGCCCGAAACTCAGTTCAAGCTTTACCGATCTATTACCCAGGACAACGCTGGGTAAGGATATACAAGGTACAATTGAATATTCTTAACAATTTCAATGTTATTCGTCCTAAATAATTTCATAAAAAACCTATTAAATGCATAGTCAATTGAACACAAATCTGACTTACTAAGCGATCAGGCTTCAAGTGCATAAAGCAAAACAGGAACACATTTACCATTAAATAACTGTATAATAACTTCTTCAGAGGCAACACGCCCAACTTTACCAAAGACACTGTTAGCAGCACGACAGAACGAGCGTTTGGTTTTATCAAGAGAAATTTTGAACCGAAAAGAACGCACAATATAGACACCCAAATATCGAAGTTCATCTGACCACTGCAGAGCTATTCCATTCAGAGTTACAATATTAGCGCAGATAACAGAAGCCCGT
>Ga0209367_1001328_pt1 | contig 29927 bp, 11 predicted proteins | sample WorMetLIZISLAND2_FD_187412 | JGI IMG/M metagenome (GOLD analysis project Ga0209367, IMG submission 187412) | Marine gutless worms symbiont microbial communities from Max Planck institute for Marine Microbiology, Germany - Olavius geniculatus... ...
AGCTGCTACTACTACTACTGCTGCTACTACTACTGCTACTGCTACAACTGCTACTGCTACTACTACTACTGCTACTACTACTGCTACTGCTACAACTGCTACTGCTACTACTACTACTGCTGCTACTGCTACTGCTACTACTGCTACTACTGCTGCTACTGCGACTGCTACTGCTACTGCTACTACTGCTACTGCTGCGACTGCTACTGCTACTACTACTACTGCTACTGCTATTACTGCTGCTACTACTACTACTACTACTGCTACTGCTACTGCTACTGCTACTACTACTGCTACTGCTACTACTGCTGTTACTGCTACTACTACTGCTACTTCCACTACTGCTACTGCTACTGCTGTTACTGCTGCTACTGCTACTGCTACTGCTACTACTGCTACTGCTACTGCTGCTACAACTACTGCTACTGCTACTACTGCTGCTACTGCTACTACTACTACTACTGCTACTGCTACTGCTACTGCTACTGGTACTGCTACTGCTACTGCTACTACTGCTGCTGCTGCTACTACTACTACTACTGCTACTGCTACTACTACTACTGCTGCTGCTACTACTACTACTGCTACTGCTGCTACTACTACTGCTACTGCTACTACTACTACTACTGCTGCTACTGCTACTGCTGCTACTACTGCTGCTGCTACTACTACTACTACTACAATGCACCATATATCCATGCTAACAGTTAAACTTTTAAAAATTGTTAGAATCACCTAACCGACTGCATCAAAACATTAAAGTGTACAGCACAAAATGTGAAATTTCAAATCAACATGTATAGCTACTCGACACAGTCAAATCAGTTAAGCATATTTGCTCAATACTAGCATAAAACAAAAATAACGAGCAAATAAAAAACACTGTCGTATGAAACCGACCATTCAAAACAACAGACTTTGCGGCATCAGCCAAACTGTCCTCTTCACTGTCTGATGAAGTGTCGATAATATAACATAAACAGCTGAAGAATTCATGCTGAAAACAAGTTACAACACCGAATCGTAACCTCCAAGCACAGAATTACCATTAAAATGAAAACTGTCCAAACAGTTATGTCTTAAAAGTGTCCAATATAAGCCTCAAACAAAGATGGAAAGATCATAGTTACAATATGTGATCTGACTTCAAAAAACTACGCAAAAATATTCGAAACAAGACTGTAAAATCAGCAACGTACAGCAACAGTATTTGCCGACTTTTGCAGATACGGCAGCAACAGATCCAGAGTCCTAAGAAGGCAAACACGAATGTCCCTGAAACAGCCAACCAACCACACAGTGATGATATTACACCTATTATACCTATTACGAACACATACATCAACATCTTAAACATTCTGTTACTGCTGATTAAGGCTGTACTGAATATTCTATTCGTATTCTATTCGGCCCGAATAGTAGGCCGAATAATGTATCTGTATTCGGCCGAATAGCAGTGCATAAAATAAACCAAATACGAATAATAAGCATATGCTGTTGCCATTTGGTGCTCCTGCATATAGTCTCAAAGACAGCTGCTGTCAGCCGGCAGTCTCCGTAGCATAACGCCCACGCACGACGCTTTAAGGCTTTCCCTTAGCAGTTTAGTATATAGCATGTTTCGTTAGTGTCAGCAATCTTCGTTAGTATCATTTGTATAACACGAACACAATTAAGATGACCGACTTGGATTTTTCACAGTATGTGTGAGCATTAAATCCAAAACATTGTGCATTGTGATTGAACCTGCATCAGCTATTCGTATTCTATACATAATCGGCCGAATAATAAAATGAATTATGAATTATTAGGTCTTAAGTTGTCAGTTGTGTTGGGTGGACAAACGTCTGTTACGCCTGCAGTGATGTGGGTCTTTTAAGAGTTGAGAAGCTGACAGTGACCCGAATGTAAGTGAGCAAGAGTAGTGCAGATGGATCTAGAAACGTAACATTTGAATGATCTAATTCAGGCGGGGTAGTTCCAAGGACTCTGTTTGGTACAAAGTTCAACTGTGAATCTACGACTGCTTGGCAGTGAAGAGTGCGTGAAGCAGATCCATATTCCTCAACTTCAGAGATGCCGTCATCACAGAGTGGTCCAACGTCCCTGTCAAATTTACTTAGCGTGCCCTTCATATTTCTAGCTAGGGCAGGCTGAGATGTTAAATGATGGCCAAGACGGTGTGACTGAAAGCAAGATAACCAATCCTATTTTGTCCTATTTTAGCCAGTAATTCTGAATGTAGACAAACTGGAAGTATCACACCCAAACCTACACATCAGGCAATTTACTGTTGCTGTCACAGAAAAAAACATTATTCAGCCCACTTTAAACCTCCTTATAATGACGACATATCGCAACATGTACGTGCAACTGTAAACTGCCATCACTGCCTAGTGGTATTTAGCAAAAAAGATTGAGTCAAGTAAACAATAACTTATGCACACTTCTAAACTGCAAAGCACCGTTGACTAATTCTAAAGATAAATGAGCTCTATACATCTAAGCAGCAGATGAACAATGTACATATATACACCATTACACCATGTCCGGAAAAAAAACATCCCAAACATTTTTGATTGTAACTTAAAGAAGGATTATCAGATTTTAATAATTTTTGACACCAATATTTCTGACACAACTGGCGATCAAATGACTGTCTAAGTTTCCACCACACCCATTGTCTGTTTCTGCACTACCTGGGGGAACAAAACCAACGAAATATTGCATTTTGTCCTATTTCACCTGTTAGGGTTTTCTCAGGTATGGCAAAAGCAGACATTTGGTGCGGTGGGAACTAGAACGATCGTTTAATGGCAAGTAGTGTCGAAAATGTTTGCACCAAATATCATTAAAATGTGTCAATTCTTCTTCAAGTCACAATCGATAATGTTGGGGATGCTTTTTTGACGTATTTCCGTTCATTTCAACTCATATTTCGTTGGTTCTGTTTTCCCCAGGTAGTGCAGAAACAGTCATTGGGTGAGGTGGAATACTGAACCGTCATTTGATGGCCAGTTGTGCCAGAAATATTCGCACCAAAAACTATTAACATTGGACATCTTTTCTTCAAGTGACAATCGATAATGTTTGAGATGATTGTTTTCCGGACACAGTGTACCAACGCAAACACAGAGACAGATACATAGACTATGACAATAATAGTAAATAAATATTAAACAGCAGCAGTAAATAATAGTAAAATGAATATTTATCTAATGCTCTCAACCTGTCCTGCAGCTGTTGGTATGCTTTCCAGAACTGCTCAAGTGACAAATCTTTGACATCAAGATAACTTGGCTGAGAAGTGAAAGACAACTGACCCTTTCTTGGCTAAATATAAATGACAGAGTAAGCGAGTGAATAGCTGCTTAATGGTATATATCTATACAGTGCCATAAATGGTTAAAAGCATTTGATTCATGTTTTAATAAGAAACAACATAGAACTTGCTAAAATCAAAGCCATTAAGCTAATATAATGTAGGGAACTGGACCTTAAGATATTCACTAACTATCGCATGGCGAAACAAAATAGCAAACGTTCAATCACAACGTCAATCTTTGAACAAACTTTCAACTGCTGACTGACTGAAACTGCCGTTCGCACTACAAGCGAGAATACGTCTTACTCGGTCGACGTCTGAGCAGCAACTAACTAGCTATCTGGCCGTCGCCCCTATTTATAGGCTCTGGCCAGCAGTGTACTACATGCACTAGACCTTACGCTGCATACACCAGACCCTATGGCAAAATATCCCATGTGGCCACGTTAAACGATGAGGGGGGGAAGGGTCAGTGATACCGAGAAGGGGGTCGACGGTCGACCTTCGCCAACCGTCGCGGATATTGTATTAGTACCGAGGGGGGCAGGGTCAGCGGTACCGAAGAGGGGACGTCGACGGCCGACTTTCGCCGACCGTTGGAGATATGGTATTAGTACTGAAGGGGGGTCGGCGAACCAACTTCGACCGACCGTCCCGAATCCAGCGTTAGTAGCAAAGGGGGAGGTCGACGACTCAACTTTCATCAACCCGGTCCGAATTTGATGAGCAATTTAAAAGGGCAATTTACGGTCTGTTAACTAACGATTTATAAAACCAAAACAAGAGGAATTTGGGAAAAAAATTTGTAAGATAAAACTAACCCAATAAAACGAAACAAATAAATAAATAAGGAAATTTAGAAGAAAATGGCCAAAAAGAAAATGAAATAATTTAGATGAATGATATTAACCAGGGATCCCTCAATAAAAACAATGTTACATACAATGGTAAAAGTTTATATCTTTAATAAAAGCAAATGCAACGACTCTTACTAAACAAAAATGATTATATATAACCACAACAAAATATGACTGATTTCTTAAACAATAGATCACCCATCCTGTACTGAAGCAGTGCTTGCATAACAATTTTTATTCGTAATGATCACTTACAGGTGAGCACAACCAAATCAAACAAAAACCAACAATTAGCAATGTACTTGCCAGAAAAAAACTATTAGATGAAGAATGGTAAGAAAATTCATTATGTCAAATAAATACAGCACTAACACAATTTAACTCTTTAAAAATTAACCATGACAGACTGCTAGGAAAAGCCTAAGCCCGTCAGTGCTGCTATCTATAGCAGACAAACAGATGCAGTACACATTAATATACAAATGAATATGCACAAAAACTCATTAAAAAGAACAAAAAAACTAAAAGGCGCTCGTGAGAGTGCATATCTCCGCCAAGTGAAGTGATTTAAACATTACTATTACTACTAATACACCTACAAATATAACACCTGCAACTACACAATACAACGAGGAAAAGAGAGGGAGAAGGAAGAGCTGCTTCGTGGAGGGAGGTAAAAGTAACAGCCAGTGTTGCTGCTTCTGCAATGACGTCATTGCTACTATGAGTCATCATGTACACAGAACGACGGAACAATGAAAACACGGACAGAACCACCAATCTCCTAATCTCCAACGTTCACTACGTAGACACTTGGTGGAGATAATAAAACGAACAACAAACCTGGCTAGTGAGGACAGATAGCATAAATGCTAGTACATGACGAACCACAGCACGTGGATGCATGGCAGAAGACGTAATGTCATGACATGGTGTGACCTATAGCAACAGACAATGTCAGCTCCTGCAATATACTGACCAAAACAATCAGAAACTAATACCCCATTTACACGATCAAGCAATCATCAAGCAAACAAGCGGCGTAGGCGAGGTTTTTGTCAGGGTGTCTGGGGACTGATGTCTCCAGTAGAGTCAGAACAGAGAACCAGTGGGGATCTGGGAGCAAAGTCCTTTTAAACTGACAGGCAAAGACTGGTTTAATTTGACTGCATAAGACAATATTTTTTAGCAATTTTATTGCCCACGTAGACAGTAAATCGTTATTGTATTTAACCAAATACACCCTGTGAGGCGGTCGCCAATTGCCGTTTAGCCCCCTTTCACCAACCCCCAAAAATTATCATTGGATCTTTTACGTTTTACATGAAAGCCCTCAAGCAGCTCAGGGGGTCTGGACGCCACAGCGTATCTAGCTGCGTGAGACTTTTTATATGTTCCAAGCGAAACTTTTTAAGAACTGAACTTCTTTCAATAAATGGACAACGATTTTTGCGACTAACACTAATACGTTAGTGTTCATTGTTCAATGCAAATAGGTCTATGTTAAGACTATTAACAAGAAGAAAAATATTCAACAATGTATGCAAAAAATATATGGCTAGAAGTGCTAATTTTGAACTAAGTATTTGGTGCTTAGTAATTCTATGGCCTGTTCTGACGTCATTTCGCACGTTAGGTTATTTTTTTATCTTTTTACTGACCAGCCGGCGGCCGCAGAACCCTTGGCAGGTTCTCGCGAAACCCTTGGGTTCCGCGGAACCCCGGTTGAAAATCACTGTGCTATATAAATTGACGACCTGTACCTTTACCTTTACAGAGCACTAAACCGAAACGATTTGGGGTGCTAACGCAAACAGCATAAAATCAGGCTCACTGTTGCATGACAATTTTTCAGTATGTAGCTGGATTTATAAAAGTGGGGACCCATGGAATCTAATTTTCTGAAAACCCTGACAAATACGCATAGGAATTTCTCATTTGCAGATGTGAATATACGATAGCTTAAATTTGTGCTGGCCACAAATAAAAGCATTTCACTGAATTACAGTTTCATGCAAAAATGAGGGGCGGACAAAGATTTTTGTGTGTCAATATATTAGACAAAAACTTTTTATTGTCTATATATCAGTAAAACATACCTTTCTTGTGTATTCATGTAAGCAGCTTGTGTAAGTGATGTCATTGTAATTTATGACATCATAGAGCATTAAGCTGAAATGATTTGGAGCTCTAACGCAAACATACATTAAATCAGGCTGGTAGGTGCATAAAACTTTTTCAGTCTGTAGCTGGATTTACCAAAGTGGAGCAACGTGGCATCTGATTTTATGAAAGCCCTGACAAATACGTTTATAAATATCTTATTTGAGTCTGTCAGTATACTGTAGTCTAGCCTGTGATGGCCGCAAATAACAGCATTTCAAATAATTATGACGTAATGCCAATATTTAACAGTATTAAAAAGATTTTATTGAAAATATTACTGTCAATTATATCAGTTGTGTTAATGAAACGCCATCAAAATTTGTGACTAGTTACATTAGCCCCCTGATGAGCTAGCCACAGTCTAGCACTGCACCTTAGTCCAAAGTCTACATTTACCAATTTGGCTGTTCATGACTATGACTTAGTACACTAATAGCACTATGCGTACAATAATGACCCGACCCCAGTAACTATTATGTATTTTGAAATCTGAAATTCGATCATGCCGGTGTCTGCTATCCACGATGATCACATGATATGATCACCCAGTGTTATTTATCACTGAATCTAAGAAAACACGCCCCCAAATCAACAAAGTTTTCTCCTTTGCTGCCTACCTCGATCGATATAATTGAAGTGTACATAAACAGCAGGCATAAACATAATAACTGGATGCTAATATGGTCAATGCATGGACGTACACACAACTATTAAATAAGTAAAAGTAGATCAAATCTTTATAGTGCAAACTGATAGCCATTATTCATGACCATGAGTGAGTGAGTGAGTGAGTGGTTTTATTTTCCAGCACATCAGCGCATAAAGCCATTTTGTGTCATAATGGTGCAAACAAAAATTGACTGGATAAACAAAACCAACGTCAAAGATCAATATGATTTTGCTACTACAAAATGTGGATAATAACGACTGTGGTTCAGTTGGTGAAATCAACTAAACAAACTGCGTGGAATAGATAAACTTACATCAAGTGCAGATTTCCGCTGAAATCCATGGACTGTAATGGAAGAAACTTGAAGTCTTTCAGCAGATGAGTCTCGAGCACCCAAGAACTTTATCACCACAAACTACAATAATTCATTTTAGGAAATAAGCTTAATGTGACAACCTGAATAAAAAAACTACCATATAGGTCTGTCTGTCTCCCATATAGGCTCCTCACTCAAAAGCAAAAAAAAGCAGAAAAATGGGGTAAATATTCCCCCAAGGAAAGTATAACCAGTGTGCCAATTTTCAGTTCTAAAAATCAAGGACCGAAGTTAGGATAAAAGTTGTGCAATGCAAAGCTAAGTGGTTGGCAGCATGTAACGTCAACACAATGGACCCCACAAGGATACCTGCCAAATGGCATTAAATCCATCAAAAGTTTTAAGAAAAATGCACGAATGCCACAGACAGAAAGACAGACAGACTAAAGAGAAATGTACCCATAGGCAGAGGTAGAACTGCTTGCACTGCTAGAAGCTATTCCGCCCAAAGATGGGTAACTAATAAAATGTTTTTGCACGAGTCTTTCAGGTGATGACCAACAAGACTGTTTTTTAAAGAATCACAGCATCTGTAATACAAGGCATTACACAGAAGTCCAAATAAAAGACATCAACTTGTTCAATTACCTGACCAACTATAGCTGATTGCATCTCCATTGATATACTAGTGCTACCATGCACAGACACACAATGACATACATGCATAATCTATTATATGTCATTATAACATTTGCGTTTGCTGTCCTTCATAACTTTGATACTATTGGTTGGGCAACTTTTCTGTTTCTAACTATTTGCAACATGCTCACTTTTATCAACCATCCAAAATGCCAACAACTTGTTACGCTCAATCTTGGCTTGATAGTCTAACGATCAGCATGTAAGACCTAATAATCAAGGGTTAGTTGACTCTCGACCATTCCAGTATCATCCTGGGCAAGTTGTTCACACACTACAGGCCATCTATGCGATGCCCTAGTTTGTGGGCCATGCCAACTAAATAACCAAATCAAAATAAAATCAACACTGCAACACGTTGCTTAATAAACTTCATATAAGCAAAAGTTCTGCCACAGCAATTCCCAAAACTTCACTTCCGAAGACCAGCTAAACCTGCAGTAAGTCTTAAGAATGGAAAAATGGTTAATTGGATGAAAACTGATCATGTTGTGCGAATGTATGTAATTATGTAATTTTCTTCCAACCCAACTCTACGACTTTAAAAAGTCACAAATACGGTCATACAACAATAACACATATTGACGTTGTTCTTCACAACATGTCGTATCTCACATTTTACAAATTCTTGAACAAATTACAAAAAAGCAAAAAAACTGTTTAGAGTAATCTGTGCAACGAGTTGACCGACAAAGTTAACATGAAAAATGCTGAAAAAATTTGACGGATATGAGTATGACGTTTGTTTCATCAAATTATTTTAAATATAATTTTAATGCACAAAAATGTTGTTTACAATAGTTGTAAGCTGCACTTTTGCACATAAATCGTCGCGGATTGGCATTTACAACCATTGCATTTTTGATACAATAGTTGTAAACACCAAAATTTGTGACAAGAACGGCATTTACAAGTATCGTAAGTGCAAATACAATAGTTGTACATGCACTTTTGGCTAATTGGAGTCGATTTTAAGTGCATACAACTATCGTAAACAGATACTATAGTTGTAAATAGTAAAAATAGCTCAAATTTAAATACAATAGTTTGAAATACCTTTTAAATATATTCAACAGACTCAGAAAGTATTGGCACCATCGTGTAGGTCACGAGAAAACACATCTGGTGACATAAAAATCTCAATTTCGTCAAAAAATCGAGTTACAATAGTTGTAAAGAGCAACGTCGATATAATTCAAAATTATCACTGCATAAATATGCCATCTACTACTACCACCAACCTAAACCAACTCAGCCTAACAATTTCTTAAGTTAGTAAAATGAGCACCAGCCAGTAACAGCTAAAAGTAAGAAAACATGCAGAATAATAAACCTAGTCCAACAGGACAGATAAGAAATCTTATAATCAACAAAACATAAGATGTTTTCAATGTAAACTATTTTACATACAAGTTACTCACTCATCAGCTTCGAGTTGAAAAAATCCAACAGGATTAAACAAAGTGGCATCACCAGCTCCGGATTTACTAAATACACAACAAACACACTAAATAATATTTAGTGCATTTACCAGTGCCGGCGTTAGAGAGTTGGAGCCCCCTCAAATACAAGCGTGAGGCACTCATTTAAATAGCTTATTAAATATACCCAACAAAATACATATACAAATACACAAAACAAAATAATACTGTAGCTCCTAACACTGAATGGGCTGCAGATAAACACTATTATGGTGTGCTTTCTTTTTAAACAAATAAGAAAGAAAATTTAAATAGTGCACAATATTGACGCGTAATCCAATGAACCTCAGCCGCAGAGGGTGGAGTACTGGATTAAGGATAGCGTAAAAGCTGTCGTACAAAAAAATTGGAGTTGGAGACGAAAACAGCATACAAAAAGGAAACTGTTGCTTAATAAAGCCAATGAAAAGGGTATTCCAAATGGGGGCAGTGGCTATTGCAAAACTATCAACAACAAATCAGAGTCCGATGAAGGCAGGGTATGAGAAAGAACATAATTTGTACCTGGCTTTCAAGTAGTTCTTAAAGTCAGCTTCTTGCCACGAGTCATAGTCAGTGCAAGCAAGACAACGCTCAGCCTCGCATCTAAACAAACAACAGTTCAGCAAGTAACAAGCGCAAATCTTAATCTCTACAACCCAAAGGAAAAAAATCCCAAGCTTGAAAACCCACATAAAAGCTCTCTCTGTATTGTACGGCGCTGTGCAATCGTTCACAATGCTGATGACCACACAATGCCAAAACATTAGGTCCTCTAAAAAAGCCCCTCTGAACTGTGTTAGACTAAAGTTATCCTTCCACAATGCACACATAGGCCTAGGTTTACAAAATAAAGCTAAGAATAAAATTAGGGTTAGGAATAGGGATAGGGTTATGTAAGGGTTAAGATTGGGGTTAGGTTAGGGATTACGAATTAGTAATAGGAATAGGGTTAAAGTTTGTGCAGCAGGCTAGCTTTGACGATCCATGTTTCGACGATCCAGGTTTTGACAGAGAACCTCTCACAACATGATCAGCATTAAAAAAGCTATGAGTTGAATTACCAGCACAGCACACTCTTGGACAAGTGAATGAATACATTTGCGGCATAGATAGGATTACTCACTGAGTTTGTAAAACGAACATGATGCCACGGCTTGCAGCTCTCGCTCCCTTCTCAACCTTTATGCAATCAATCAATCAATTTAAAGATCAGTCCATCAATCGACCAATCAATCAATCAATCAATAAACGAGAGCACTTTTTGTAGTGTCACATATGTCGCAAACCAATCAAAGTCATGTACGGCAAAGACTAGGCTGAGTGTTCACATTTACTATTGCGCAAGATAGCTCATGTCAAGTGGCAGGACAGAATCCCCAACACAGACGTATTGAACATCTGTGGTATCATGAGCATAGAGGCTTTCCTGCTTAAAGATCAGCTAAGTTGGGTCAGTCACATCATGAACATGCCAGACAGTCGCATCCCTAAGAAAGTATACCATGGACAACTGGCAGTGGGAAAGTGCCTGCAATGCGGGCCAGTCTTACGGTACAAAGACGCTCTGAAGGTCAACATGAAGCAGTGCAATATGGGCCCGTCAACTCTGAGCAGTTACATGCAGGATCACTCGGCCTGGAGGGCTCCGTGCCACGAGGCGGTCGGCCGGTTTAAGGACTCGCCGGTTGAGGTTCTGGAGCACAGGAGAGCAGTTCAAAAGGGGACTCAACCTCGCAGCAACCTCAGCACCTAGCCGTATGACAGTTGCTCCCGCGTCTGCAGCTCCATAATTGGACTCCACGCCCATCAGCAAACTCATCCATGACAAGTGATCCATCATTTCGATGGCGCAGTCCAGCACTATAAGCAATGTAAATAATTCAGTTTAAAGCCGATGTTTAAAGTGCTAAAAAGATTGGCAGATCTACAGAGTAAGTTCCAAACTGAAAGTACACTAATGCACAAACAGCTCTGGTCAAAATACTGAAACTGAAACAGTCTAAACTACAGTGAAACAGTGAAAAATCTAACATATGCAAAGTAAAGAAAGTAGCCTTCCAGAGCTACAAGACCCAAGGGTGGTGCTATCTGTTTCCTAAGCCCTCAGCCAAACACCAGTCTACACTGCAAGATCATGGATACAGGGCTAGTGTATCATATGGTGTGCCTGTTTACAGTCCAGCTATCACTGGTATTCATTGCACCTACTCAGGAAGGGATGGCCAGGTTGAGTTTACCTGGGTCGCTGGTTATATAGCACAATGGTACTACTGTCTACTGATTGCTACCCGTTCAAGCACTAACCGAGCCAGTGTAGATAAACTTCACTGACTGAACACAATGTGTTAAGCACTACACTAAACCATCACCTATCTCGCATAATAATAATCACTTTGATGGTAAAACGAAGTACACAAATGTAATATAAAGCTAGCAAACCCTAACATGAAAAAGACTATTTGAAGATATGCATATTTAACGTACCCGGATGCTAGCCTTGGTAATTTCAAGCCACGATTGTCCACCATCACTTGCAAATATCATGCCCACTTTCGTTTTTCCCTGAGCGCTAATATATTCTGTGAAGCACACACGCACACATACGCCATTTTAATTTGTCACCACGTTATACCCGTTTTTCAGATTAACTAATTTGGGCTGTATCATGAACCAAAATTTTCGCAAATGTTTCACTTTAAATGTTACTAACTGCATCTGAAGCACAAAGTTGAGATAACTGTACATTCCCAAACTCTAGTAACATGACCTGGCTGTTTCAGCCATAATCAAATCATGCATACAAAAATTAATTACATAACTGTTAACTATCGATTACTGTTAGTCATAATTAATTTGGTTCAACAACCACTGACAGGTCTTAGCAAGCAGGCATTTCCAGTCTTTAGTGCTGGCTATTGCAGTGGCGTCATGAGCTAAAAAAAGTAGGTGGGGCAGGAAGTTAAAATTTTCTAACAGACACTACAAATTTCCGACAAAATTCCAACAGACAACTGCAAATTTTCGACAAAAAAAACTATAGGTGCTCAGAATTTCAATCTGACCCATTTTTCCAAAATGGAGTTTTTCAGCACCCAAATTTTTTAGTAAAAATTTTTTCCAGCAATTTTCAATTTTAAACAACCCAATATTAAAGGGGGGAGCAGCTGCCCCCCCTGCCCCAGCTACGACCCAACTGAACTATAGAAACAAGCTTCTATCGGACTGCATTGTCACTCTCAATCTTTGGGCAGCATTTCAAGACTTTCCACTTTCACTGTTCATATCTCGACCTGCTTGACTTCAACAATGTGGTCCTAGCAATAATGTTTAATATTTAAGCCACACTAAAACTCTGTGTGATCATGATGATGATGATAAACCATAGTTGTAATAAACATTAGGACAATTTTTTAAAAATGTTCATAATGCATTTTTCATGAGAAAATTTTTAAAACGTTTGCAAATGTCTATTGCAACTAAGTAATAAAGAAAGCCAAGTTACCAATGCTACTATCCTGTGACAGTAAGACATTGACAGGCGCTGTATTTTCATCCATCGACTCACCATCACATTCAACCAGCTTCAGCTTCAACGGCCGAGCTACAATGCACAATTTACTTCAGTCTTTGGTATACAAATAATATCAAACTAGCAATGCAACTAGTCCTTGACGAGAAAAAAGCAACTTGGTAGCAATGAGAGCAGCAGGAGTATAGCAGTATACGTCCGAAAAGAATCCGCCAGTAGCAGCCTGATTTCCTGCGACAAGTTTTGAGTAAGCATGCTGTTGAGAATTTGGTGCTGACTAAGAAGATAAGGCAAACTGCTAAAGTTTGTGTGCATCATAGAAAAATAACCTAAGCTGAACATCAGGGCTTCAAAGGACAGACTGGCTCTGGCAATGCATGGTCGCCAACGTCGTCAACGATGGCACGGCACCATAAGATTGAAAAGATCGTAACTGGTTCCAGTTCATTCCTCATTATATCTAACAACTCTCTCTATCTTACTCTCTTAGTTGAAAATTTAAACAAACATATACTACCAAAAATAAATCATTGTGGTGCTGTATAAAACCTGGTCTGACCAACTGAGCAGTACTATTATCGGAAACCTGAAGTTGCCATATAAGTGTAATCATTTTGTGCCAAAAACTAGCCAGATTCAGGTATGTAAATCCAGTTCTAGTTGCACTGTGACAACTAAATTCTGGCAAATCCTTAGCTATGACTAATGCCATTGTACATATTAAGTGTCAATGTCAAAGTCATTGTAAATAAAAAAAAGACCAACCACTTTGCTGAATTAACTTTTCCTTCACAGTGTTTGTCTTCCGAAGAAGCGCACTAACATCCAGCTCGGTTTCTTGCTCTTGAAATAACGTACAAATACGCAGCAATTCACAACCATTTTAAATGCTCATTGATTTAATTTAGCTGAAACTTACACAGGTCTCATAAGGTCTCAAAAGTGGCAATTTTTACAGATGGATACCACAACTAAAGCCTAACCAAAAATTCTATGGCTAATGCAAAAAAACAAGATTAGAATAAGAGGTAAAAAAAAATGCACAGTTAAAGCATCAACATTACTATATAAACACTACTGATTCCTTACTGATTACTATACAAAACATTACTGATTTCTAGGAAAAAAAACCATTTTAACACTGCTGACGATAATCATGAACACTCAGCCTAGTCTCTGTTATTATGTGCAGGCTTGATTCATGTGTGACGCATGACGGGTGCTAAATAAACATCTGTTTACTGATTAAAAAAATTACAAAAAGTTAAAGATGTCTATAGTTAATAATGGAATCTCAAAGCTATAAAGTATCAGCTGATATATGGAATCACACGATGTCACCTAACTGCTTGACATAGACGAAAGCACCCCCACCTTAATCCCAGCGAAGCACTGAACTACTCTATTTACCTACCCGGAGAGAGAGAGAAGGCTGAATTGGCCTGCAAAGGTAGAACCTGCTAAAAGAACTGTTGTTATAGAGCTTTATCACACAGACAATATAATGCACATGTCAAGACTGGCCTCTATTTGTCTCACAACCGTGTCCAAACTTTTTATGTTTTTATTGTTTTATATATAACTGCTTTCCGTTTCAATTTTTCTCATTTTAGTTCCTTTTAAAACAGTTCATTCTTTTACTGTGTGTACTTGATTAAACTGGCAGCTTGCCTACTAGTTTTCCAGCACAATCATTCATCATATCATATCATATATGAGTATTGCTGTGTTTACTTACTGTAGACATCGGTGAGTAACGTCAGGGTGCTGGCAACATGGCCCCGACATAGACAGAACTCCAGTAGACAGCTCAGCCAATCAGCTCCAATCTCAGCTGATCCACTATGTCTGCAAACAGTCATCGTACGCTTCATCATCTTATCTTTGGTCCAGAGAGAACTAAGAAAATGAGTAGTAATGCCGATCAAATCAAAATCACGATTTTAGGCCAGCAAAACAACAGTATGCTGTACAGTGAATTAAAATGTGCTGTTACAGTTTTACTGTTCTTGCGAAGAAAGTTTAAGAATATCATAAACTGAAACAAAAAGTAACTTAAAAGTACTAGTAAAACAGAAAGATCATGACGTCAACTCCTACCAAAACTGAAATGAAACACAACTTAGCAGTACTAAGAAAATCTAAAAAATTGTGAGCTCAACTCCCAATTGGGTCACTACCAAGTGATTACGACTTAGATGGGTGACCTTTTGCAAACAGGTAAACTGCCTCGGTATACAACCCACATTAAGCTCAACTCAGCCTTCCAACATCTGGAGTAAGCAAATCAAATAATGGCCTACTCGGCCGGGGTTAAAACTGGGCACATTCACCTGTGTTGTGTGACAGGTTATACTGCATGATCCCATATGGCAGGGGATGATCCATAGCTCTGCAATGGATTTCCCATAAAGAGGTATACAGTATACATAAATGCCCTTTAACCTCAATAAATGCATGATACAGTTGTCTAAAAGGAAAGCCAAGCACTAACTTAAGAACATAAGAACATACCAGTGCAGCTTTATGGTACTTGTGAAAAATAAGTACATCACGGACTGAGACAAAAAAAACAACTTAAAAGTACGAAAAGAAATCAAAAAGTCGTGAGTTCAACTTGCGATCTAGTCGATACCTAGTGGTTACACCCTGAATGGGTAGCATGCAGAGTTAAACAATCTCTAATATAACTAACACCAAAATTAGCTCAACCTTCCATCCCTCCGGGGCAGGTAGATCGAGTACTGGCCTGCTTGGCTGGGATGTGATTACATATGGCAGGTGACACTTTGTACCTCTGCAATGGGTTTCTCATTAAAAGCTATACACACCCATTAACCGTATAAAATGCATGCTACAGCTGTCTAACAACAAAGCCAGCTACTAACTGTGACAAGTTGTACAGGAAAGTTGAAATATCATCCAACATCTGATCAGTGATGACGGCGGGTTTTTCCTTGCTGTCCGCCGACAGAGACAGTGGTGGCATGCTTGCAAGTGCCAGTCTGAAAACAACAAACAACAGCACACCAGATAATTCGATATCACACAATTATTCTGATGGTTCCCGAATGCAAATCAAAAGCCAGAAAAAAGTCCGCAACATCCTACTAGTCATCATCATCATCATCGACAACCGTGGGCTCAATGCCCGTTGGTGTCTGACGCCATTGTTACTATCGCTGCCCACCGCTGCCTATCTAGGGCAGCGTGGCTTAACTCCTGCAGGGTTGCCCCACACCACTGCTCAATGTCATCTGACCATTCTCGGTGAGGCCGTCCTCTTCTGTTTGAACCATCCATCATTCCGAACACCAGGGTCTTTATCTTTCTGCTGTCGTTCATTCTGCAGATATGCCCAAGAGGCGCAACTTTCTCTGTATCACTTTCTGCAGTAGGGTTTCTGTCAATTGAATCTTTCTGTACAATTCTTCATCCTACTAGTGGTATAGCAAAAGTTCACTCTCTGCAAAAATCATACCTTAAAATCATTCCGGTAAGGTTGTAAAACAAAAAAATCATGGTAAATGCCTTAATGTTACACGAAGATTTCATTTGAATGGATGGCCTAGCAGCATAAGCCTGGGTGGCTTAGTCAAACACAAAAACAGTATACACATGAGACTTCACCCATCTCAGTACTAACCTAGCTGGAAGTCGATTAACTTTGTTAATGCAACAAACAATGTTACCATTAGGCTAAGCCGCTACCACTGACAGGGCTCACTGAAAATTCTACATAAAATGATGAAAATGACAAACTACTAGCAACATATTACTTGGTGTGTCCAAGAATAGTTTGCTTCAGCTGTGGACTGATAGCCAAGCATGACATCGTCGTTGAAGTCAATATGTGTAAATACCACGACACCATTGTACTGCCAATGTCCACCTGCTGTATTGATGAGCCAACCGATTCTTTATCCATTCTGAACAGAAGGCAACAGATTAACAACAAGTTTAGTTTCAACTGTCCAACACAAGCCAGTATTAAGCACCGCTGTTATCTAACAAACGTTCCATTTTCTTACGTCTGCACATTTTATACCGTTAAAAAAACTGTATACTATTTATTACATTGATCTGGGATATTTAAAACCAACATAATCTAGCCCTTTGGCTGCAACGTGATAACAAATGCTGCTTTTGATACAATTTGGTAGTCACAATCATGAAGCATTATATATATGTAGCGTAGAAACACTTAAGCACAATCACTTAAATACAAGGTGGGTCAAAAAAAATGTGGCACTTTACTTTTGTCCATATCTTCTCCAATTATTGATCAATTTTCAAAATTCTTTCACTGACACACTCTGCAGACAATTTGCAATAATGCAATTATTAAATATCCCACAACATGGTAAATGCATCTCTACACTACCGTGCGAAATATCAATGAAATATGCATACATAACAATAATAACAAACAAACATTTTGGTAAAATTGAAAGAAAACACTTCAGACCAACATTGCAGTGAATGGTCTGTATGACACTAAACTGTGTGGGTCTAACACAGTCCAGTGTCATATGGATCATTCATTGCAATGTTGCTTTGAAGTGTTTTTTTCACTTACCTCAATTTTTGTCATTATTGTTAATTTTTGCTTATATTTATATTTCACAAGGTAGCGTAGAAATGCATTTATCATGTGGTGAGATGTATAATAATCACATGATTGCAAATCGTCTGCAGAGTGTGCCAGTGACAAAAATTTTGAAAATTGGTCAATAATCGGTAAAAATATTTACAAGAGTAAAGTGCCACGTTTTTTATGGCCCATGGTGTACAACATATGGCCAAACAAGGCACAAAAACAGCAAAACAGAAACTGTCAGATGTATAAAAATACTGAAAATGCAAGGACATGCAATCAGTTTCTTGCACAATTTTTTTCAGGCTTCTTTACATTCACTTCTTTCTAACGAGCCTGTCTCATATTTTACACATTACAAAATCATCACTTAATTATCATTTCAGTTCAGATTTTAAGTGTACATGTTACAAATCTTTCCAAACCATGCACTTTCTAGGTTCTTTTACTCAATGATTTGTTTCGTTCTTATCTCGCAGATTTTGAATGCACTTATAAAGTTTTACATCTATATCATCGAATGGCCCAACCAAACACGTTAAGCATACTGGTATCCTGTGGCTTTGATTCCGTGGACCTTTGTATCGCAGCCTTCTGAATGACAACGGACTATTTTCAGCAGTATGTCTAACACACAGACATACATCAATAAATCACTGACTACCGTAAAGTCCTTCGTAAGCCATAAAATGGTGCCGATTGTTTTCTCAGCCTCAGCCAGTCACCAGTTTACACTGCAAGACCATGGATATGGATGGGGCTACTGCACTACACCGTGTACCTGCTTATGCCCCAGCTTTCGCTACTACTCATTATGCCTAGCTATAAAGAGGTGATTCACATGTCTACTGATGGTCATTGGTCACCCATCAAAATATTAACCAGGCTGGGCGTAAAGGCATTACTAAGCCAAACCGCCACCACGTTGCTTAAGCCCAAATTCCATTACACCGACTTTGCGACTTTCACCGAAACTTTGCTGCAGGGAAAGTCGTGGACACAAATCATGAAACTCCACGACACAAATCATGTCGCCGACTTCCATGATTTGTGTTGCGGACTTACGTGATTTGTGTCGGTGACAAAGTCCGTGGACTTTGTCCACGGACTTTGTCGCGGACTTTCCCCATGCATTGTAATGAACTAAATTCCATTAGAATGACACAAACGAGTTTGTTGTGGACTTGTCACGGACTTTGTTGCAAACATCTCGACATGTCAAGATGGTTTGTGTCCACAATTTTCATGATTTATGTCCATGACTTTCCTCACGGGGAAGTTTCAATGGAAGTCAGCATAATGGAATTTGGGCTTTACCAATTCACTAAAAAGCTCGTACCTCAAGATAGTAAGTACTAAGCTATGTGAATTCACCAAAACACGACTGCTATTTACTAATTTATTAACATGTTAGCAACCACTGTTGCCTTCCTCTGTTCTCCACAAGATGTTGCCACGGCAAACAGTTTGTCATACATGTGATGTATTGCACGAATTGATATGTCAAAAAGCAAGTCAAACAAACAAATATAGTCCCACAAATTATTACGGCTGGTTAGCAAACTGAGCAAATCTATTTCATGATCTCTCTGTTTGATTGATTGATTGTCACAAAACCAAATGCACTGAAGCAGAGAATAGCCAAAGTTGGCTAATGAACGAAGATGCTGTAGTTAAAACTTACATGGATAATGCACTTTTGCATTCTGCATAACCAAACAGAAACCTGATACAGACCTACACCACCAAAACACACACAAAACTAGTCAGAATCAAAAACGGAAGCAAGAAGCTGTCATTATGTTAACCTTAAAAAGTCAAATCTCCAATAGTCAACAGTGCTCTCACAGCTCTGTGACCAATGTGAGCAGTGCTCATCTCCATTTCCAAGCCCCTGAGCCAGCAGTAAGTGCTGTAGAGCATCACCTGCCATATAGGATCACACAGTATTACCTCCCACCCGACACAAATGAATTTATTCTGCCTCATATATGGGAGAAGAGCCAGACCTCTGCATATACTGCCATTACCTTCTGGGCGGTCAAGCCGGTATCAAATTATGCAGCTTGGTGACAGAGGCACATGTGTGTGTGAACAATTTGCCCAGGGTTGCTACATGGCAGGGCACTGGACTGGAGTCAAACCGAGAATTAGAGGCTTTTAGTGTTGATGCGCTATATAAATTTACATTTTACTTACTGATGAGGACCATGCTATCACCAGTCCAGCACACGACTGCTACACTACTAAGCCACACTTGTCAGTGTAGCATATGTTAGCCTACTCTAGTGTAAAACACCAGCAAGTATCTATAAACAACATCATTTCAACAAAATTTTGAACAAATAAATTTTTTTTAAACAAACAGAACACACAGCTAATCAAAATCAGAAAAGTAGCTAGCAGCTGTCATTATTTTACTCTGCAGCAACAGGAAAAACAAGTACTGAGTTTTACAATATAACCATAAAAATTGTAAAAAAAATAATATGCCATTATCTTACACAAGCCCTGTACATTTAACACCGGCTTGATAGATCAAAATGTCACGAGTCTGACTCCAGATCTGGTCCTCTGTCAATGTGGTTTATTAGTTTCGCAGATGCAGACACAACATCAATGAATTATCTCTTTTGCTTGACTGGCAGTCCACCTGTAATCACTTATTGCTATAAATGCACAAGTCACAGCAGATATCTTACACACTGCAACAGAATAACTAACTAAAAGTCTGACTACGTTCAGGGAAGGGTTATTAGCATTACGATGCAACAAAATGTCCTGCAAAACCATAGTAGAAAACAAGAGAATACGGTCATACGATGGTATTGTTGTTTCTTTCAGCACATGCTGTTTGCCAGGGCTGGAGTAGCAACCAGCAACAATGACACGCTCTGGCATGTAACTGCTGTCTGACGAATTCACTTTGATAAACAGCTTGCCAACAATCACACCTCTAGCTATTTTCAACCTGCACGAAAACATACTTCACCCATTAGACACAAGAACATGTAGTCCAAAAGGGCACTAGGCTAAACAGCATGAAGGCTAGGGATAAAGTTGGGAATAGAAAGTCAGAGACAGAATCAGAAATAGAGATAAACTGCATCTTTGGCACTGGCAGACTTTGCTATGGAGGACCTTAGCTATGGCAGACCATAACCTAACTAACTTCGGATTATTGCCACTTCAGACCAATGACCTGTCCCCATCAGACACTGGCAACACATTCAAGACCACCTATCAGCATGCACACTGCCATCATCAGACAAACTGTTAATCCCCGTATCTCAGACACGGCACTGGCATCGTCAAAAAAGACCTAAGCCCACTGATCCTTAAGTCTAGAACTCATTCTCAGTAGAAGTGTAGATCGACTGAGCTTTGCAGCACTTACAGGTTTTTAAACTGGTTATACTCGACATAAACACTTAGGATAGTCTCTGCCATTATGCGCCTTGGACTTGTCCATGACATATAATGCTACATAAATGTCTTTTATTGATCGACTGACTGACAGCATTTTGGGTCCATCAAATCAAACCACATCATTCGGCATACCTCATAACACTTTTTTATGGTAGATTTAGCATCCAGCTCAAAACAAATCCGATTTTTCGAATCCTCTTTAGAAATCAAGCCTAATCCACTGTAGCTCCAATAAAACTGGCGAGTAAAATAAGAAATAAATACAATACGTAAACTGTTTCTCGAAAATGCCTGACAGTATTCAACACAGTGATGAGTACAGTGCTGAAGTTGACTTACCGAATCCAGTGAGTGCCTGCACGACCGTTGGAACACCAACCATTGGTATTGTTCTCATCAAGCAACCTGACAGCCACACCACACACATAGTCCAGTTTACAAACAATGAGTGAGTGAGTAGGGTTTAACGTCCCGCCCAACACAGTATAGGTCATTTCAGGGATGGCCTTTCCAGGCAAATGCATACCCATGTACATAATAATGAAACAGTAAGTTTAACCTTTACAACAACGGAACAGAAATTTAACCTTTACAGAAAAACATAATATGAAACAAAACACAAAAACGACCTAAACCTAAAATTTTAACAACTCGCCATTATAATTGTGCAAATGTAAGAGTAACGACAGTTCTAAAAATCTTCCCTGTTATCCTCCAGACAGTCATCAGGCTGATGGCCTGGCGTAGTGCTAACGCATTTCATCTAATCAACAAAGTTACTCTATGGCAGGCTGGGTTAATACTTTAGATGGATGACTGTCTATGGGCAGGTAGATCATCTCGATACGAAGCCAGCCAGCTAGGTTGACTCAGCCTTCTACCCTCCATGGGATAATAAAATGAGTATCAGCTTTGGGGCTAAGTAGTAATAAATAGCGATGGTTAGCGTAGTACTTGTAGCTGCCTACAGGCAGATCTGAGGTTCAGATTGGTTGGTCTGGTCCAAAGGTCAGCAGCCACCTGGTGCTCGTGCTGCTCTGGCCAAATAAACCGGGTGAACTCTTGCTGTGGCAGTTACACTGCTACGATGACAGCACCACATTGTCACAGCTGTTACTATTACCATCACTACAGTCTCATAATGCTGTCTATTGCCAACAAAACATTAGCAGATATTACAAAAACAGCATAGACCAATGCACAAGACAAAGGCAAAGTCAACCTGTCAGCATTTTCGTTGTTAGAAGACAGTTCGCAGGACACTATGCACTGCTTCGTGTGGAGTGATTTCAACTTGCGATTCACACCATCATCATCATCGGCTGAATACAAAACGTCAGCACTAACTAACTACACGGTGTTTCATAAAAAGGACCCCCTTTTGTTTTTTTCATAATTCACTCAAATAATGATCAATCTACACAAAATTTGTACCAGTTGTAGCTAAAGAAATACTAATTCACAATATTGCTACAAAATATGGCCGTTGATTAACTATTCTTTGCTAGTCGTGATGTAACGCTGACATCATAATGTGTCACGGGTACAAGCCCGATAGTCTCAACTGGTGCTGTCAGTTGTTACCCTGCTCCGATGGTGAAAAATCTGGTTCGTTGATGACAAATTTTGGAAGTTTTACAGTTGCAGCCACGAAAAAAGTGCAAAGCGATCGCATTTACGTGTCTGTAAGGATAGTTGGACTTTCACATGTTCAAGCAAGACAGTGCACTAGCACACCGAGCTTGCAAAATGGTTGCGTTTTTGTCTCGCAAGACGCCTGATTTCATGTCCCCATGTTGCTCAGTGCTGACATGATAAACATTTTTTATTAGCAAACCAAATTAAGTTCACCATTGAAGCAGAGTAGCTAATGACAGCACCAGTTGAGACAAGCAAGCTTGTACTCACGACACATTATGACATCAGCATTACGTGACGACTAGCAAAGAATATTTAATCAACTGCCATATTTTGTTGCAATATTTTGAATTAGTATTTCTTCAGCCAGAACAGGTACAAATTTTGTGTAAATCGATCATTCGAGTGAGTTATGGAAAAAAGGGGTCCTTTTTATGAAACACCGTGTATGCTATGTCACAAAAACAGTCAATCAGCAGACAATAATAAACTACAGCACAAACTCGCATCTTTGAATAAACTTATAGGTTAAAAACTTAAAACAGTAATTAATTTGAAAAATATATCATCCTACATATTGTGCATACACGATCTTTGACCTTTCCACTGAAAAATGGCACACCGATTATTTCTGCCCTCAGATCGTTTGCACAATTTTTGGTTTTTCCACACCTTTCGGTTTTCCATTTAGCAACCCGTATAGGACAGACAGACAAGCAAAACATAAAGTGTGGCATATTAAAATGGCTATACAATAGGTTGCAGCTGTTCTGAAAAACACAACAGTGTTTTCAAGAGGTCACTGATAACAAAAAAGACTTATTTTGATAATTTATACAGTGTATTACATCACAAAATTCGTTAAAAAACATGTAACTGAGTACTTGCTAAGTATCTAAAAACTATGCACCAATGTGACACCAGAATGGAGAGTTATGGTTCAGTTGACTACTGCTTATGTCAATAATAAATAAACTATTTTTCAAAACAGCAAAAACCTCGCAATAGCATTCTCGCAAGAACTAACCATCAACACCTATATTTTCATGAGAACTAGTAAGGTTATGGCTAATGCCCTAAAATGCACTATTAATTATCGTTAAGTCTGGAAAGGCAGCAATGTAAAAACAACTGAAAGTGCACTAACAAGCTGATTCTGCAAGCTTGGCAAAGTTTTCCTTGAGGACAAGCTTTCGTGAAGCGACGACACTGTTGATAGCGGTCATGAGTGAACAGGGCAAAATGTGGCTTGGTGCTCGATGTCTCAGCAGAAACTGTTACCCGCAACAAACAAAAGCAGATTTTTAGTCACAGACGGACCTGAGTATAAACTGCATTCATTTGCCACGGCCTGTTTACTTTCCAGCCAGGCACAGCATATTTTGTCGAGTCTATTTCATGGCCCAGGCAACGAGCCCAATAATTTTTCAGGCGAACCGATTCTGACTTACACGATATCTAGGCGTGTCTCGAAGAAGTCCGCAGACTGCTTGGGCTGTGCAACTTTCATCACAAACACTCACCAGAACCGGAAAGCACCGAGCAGGCAAAAACAGTTCAATTGTCCAAAGGGGCACTAATCCAAAACGAACAGCCCCAGGATCAGGAAATGGCTTAGGGCTAATGATAAGATTAGGGACAGAGAAAACTGCATATTTGGCTATAGCAGACTTTAGTTACAATGGTCCCTGGCTGCGGTGGATAGGAACCTGACCAAAGTTTAACTAGTGCCCTTTCAGACTAGTGATCGGCCAATAAATAAGTAAAAAAAAATAACCAATTACAAAAATGACCAGTGGTGAACACTAAAAAAACGTAGTTTAGAAAAAAATCCATCCAAAGATGTCGTAAAACAAACCATCTAGATTGCTGTTTATCAAAAATAACTGAGAACTTGCTAAGAATGCAAATGCTAATGCTACACTATGTTGTTCTGCTGATAATTCACTCCAAAACTTAGCTGGATTATATTTGCACCATGACGCATTACTGACAGAAGTTTGGGTAAAAACATAAAAACGATAGAAAGAGATAAAACAGAAAAAACAATGGAGCTTACATCAAGGATGCGCATTGCATGTTGACGCGTGTCCATGCTATGACTGCTGTAAACATCAACCAAGCCTGCACAGCAAAACAAATACGATAAATCATGAAGCCATTTTCACGGTTCAATGACAATCAACTTCTAGCGACTAAAAAACTGGCATATAAGTGAGGCATGAATTGATTGTGCATGATTGGGTCTCAGTCCTTCTTTATTTGTCGTACTTCGACAAGTGTAATGCTTCAAAACATTCTTTTGTTTCCAATTATGTATTACATATTATAGTTTCACGCAAAGTATTTCCTGTTAAATCGACCACTGATTACAAATTCAGCAAATAAGCAATATTCTATAAAATTATCAACAGTAGCAACACACATTCACAGTACATACTTCTACCACGTTCAATCTTTGTTTAATCAGAATTCCCAAGTTGCTTTGGGCTAGACTGGGACTAAAATGTAAGTTCTGGGAACTTTTGGAGTTGATACTTTACAGGCCAGGTTCCCTTCCTTGCTGTCACCCAAAATGACAGTATCAAAACATGGCAAGATCCAGGTATCATTACTCAATGCAGTGACAATGATTATACAGCAAATAAGGTCAGTCTAATGCAAACATAATATCTGGCTGTCCAGCTAGCTATACACTGCATTCAGCAAAACACGAAACCTAACTCTTAACTCAAACCATAACAGTAACCATGACCTCTGAGCTGAAAATTGGTACACCAGTTACTCCTGTCCCAAGAAAAGCTCATATCAATTTTGTTTTTTTCTGCACCTTTTCACTGTGAGGCTAGAAACCTGTGCAGGACAAAAAGATAGGCAGACAAACTAGCAGACAGGCAAAACTTGTAATCAAGTCCATTGCGATGACTGCATAATAATGACAAGTGGAAAAAATAAGTGACAGTATATAAACTGTTTGACGCCAGTTGCAGATCTAACACTGTGCATTTAGTATTTTATTTTGTAATAATCTCACAACTGCAGTGGCAGTATAAAGCCACAGTATGCTTTCCAAGTGGCCAAGAAACTGCCAGTAAACCACACCGGTCCATATCATTCCACTTGCTGGAAAAAATATGACAAAGTGACGATGACGATGATGACGATGATAACAATACTGACCAGGAGCAAGTGAGCAGCGTTTCATAGCATTGACCATGCTACTGATGTCAGTGAATGATCCTTCCAATGGATAGCTAGTCAGCATCTTCCGTAGCTGGACGACATCTAGCTCTCCATTTCCCTCCATGTCCAGCTGTCGAAATGCCTGCCACACAATCAATCACTGTTGACGATCACAGATAACAGTAATCACTATGGTTTGCTGACATAATGGTAGAGTCTTAAGCAAATGTCAGACAAACGACAAATTCAGCCGACTTTTGTGGGCGTGGTTTAGTTGCCTGACAAAATCGCCCGACAAAATCGGTGAACCATGACACCCGACCGATATTTTCGTCTGCTACTTTGCATAATTACTTGTACTATAAATCTAACATTATTCTAAAAAAATTGACAGACTTAGTATTTTCAAATGCAAATGTCAGTTTTTCAACCAAGCATCCTGTGAGTGACGTCATCAGTATTTGTGGCACGTTCGGGTGCGTTCGACTGGCACAACATATTTGTGATAAAATTACTTCAAAGTGATGTTTTCATTTCAATTGATCAGCGTATTATTAATCAGTGTTACATTCTACACATATTTAGCCAATATCGTTTTTTCGTGCGACCGGGCTTTTAACATCTGCTTGCTACATCTCAGCTGTACACCAATGTCAAGCCTTGTGCAATGCTAAGACTGTTCGCCATACATGCTACATATTTATAGCAACGACGACAGCATCGGCCAATAGCTATCGGCCTATCTAGGCACACATAGCACCAGCAGTAGCAACAAGGCCCTACGTTGCAATAGTAAAGCATCCGAAAATCCAGTCCTGTGATCTTGATCATTAACCTATGACCTTCAAATTCAATAAGATCCTTGTGGTTGTCGATATACATGCTCGTGCAAAAATTTCATTAAAATAAGTGTAGCAGTTCATAAGTTATCATGTCCACACAGAAAATCAAACAAACAAACAAACCTAGCAACAATGCTGAAAACTAGAGCTGTCAAATTAATGCATTAATTAACGTGTTAATTCATTAATGAATTAATGTGTGTTAAGAAAAATAACGCGCTTAAAAAATTAACAAAATTAATGCACATACATAAATTTATGTTAATTTACTAAATTCTGTAAAGCAAAAATTCCAATATTCCATTAAACTGCAGTTATTTAACAATCAAAGAATTCAAGAAACTAAACTGTAGTTGCCGTTCCATCACTACCGTAAATAAATAATTATTTAAATATTTAATGTATAGATCTGTGGTTGACTATGTGTTTTAAAATGTGTTTCTAACTCTTTATATTCTACAGGCGGAGCTCCCAAACGTCGCTGGGCCCTGGGTAACTTACCCCCTACTCTCCCCTCGACGGGCCTGGGTGCGTTAATAACGTGTTAATTAATGCATTAAAAAATTAATGCTTCAAAAGCTCTACTGAAAACAATACTGTCGTTGCTAGCATGGACAGTAAAAATGTGTCTGTCCACTGTCCAGTGCTGACATGTCACATGGCTGACTACCTGGAGCTGTGCTGAAATGACCTTGACCCTTCTCTTGCTGTCATATCATGCCTGACCTTTGACCTTTTGCAATGAAAAAGTGAAAATCAGCAAATATTAAACAAGAAATCAACAAAAAATCAACACAGTTAATTCCATTATGATTCGACTTCATCATTGTCAAAAAAAATAGCAAAGATTTTACTAGAAAGTACAGTTAATGTACGTTACAAATACACTGAATATGTGACGAAAATGCACACCACAAAAGTCAGTTCAGCAGTTTATTTGAAACCTAACCTCAGCGCATTCTTCATACTCAAGTGGTTGATCCACCAGAAAATCGCAGAACTGACCAAGCGTGATGTATTGCTGAAGAATAACAAATACACAGACGGCAATTACTGCGTAGAAATGAGTAAGAAATAAAACTCCCGCAGTCAACAGTGCTCTCCCACAGCTCTGTGTCTGTATTGCAAATTGTCCGCAGAGTGTGCCAGTGAAAAAAATTTTTTAAATAGGTCAATAATTGGTGAAGATATAGACAAAAGTAAAGTGGCACGTTTTTATGGCCCACAGCGTAGATGCCCATGAACAAAACAACCAAGAGATAAGCTATCTTGTCCGACAAAAAAGCTGAGAAAGATTAAACATACTGCATCCGCATTGCAGCCATTCTCCAGCCAGCGCAGCAGTTTCTTGCGGTTTTTCTGCAGAATATTTTTCTCCGTTTCATTTCTACAATAACGCATAAGTCAACTGACATAAATGACTTCTAAATGCATGGCTTACACACATACCGGTTGGCACATGAAAAAGCGGAACACGTATGTGAAACACACATTAAACAATTGAACAGTTTTGAAAACTAATTAGCCTTGTTTAATATCACCGTCCTTCACTGCAATGAAGAAGGAGGGAAAAGTAATAGCCAGCGTTGCTGATGTGCTGTTGGTGCAATGACGTCATTGCTATTACGAGTCATCATGTACACACACACACACATGGAATGACGGACAGAACGACCAATCTCTTAATCTTTTCCAATGTTCACTACATTCACCTTGGCGGAGATAAAAAGACACATATAGACAGAAATAGAACATAGAATGGATCTACGCTATTAATAAAGGTAAAAATCATACACTATTTTTGCAGCAAGTGTGGACAATGAATGGATGTCAAACAGCGGATCCAAGTCCAACATAGGTTGCCAATCACTGGCTGCAACAGCAGAATGTTACCAGTATGCTTTATTTAAGAAAACAACCGACAAAAAATGTATCAACCCGATGTCAACATATGATACAGTCATATACCGAAAATTGCATAAATCTAACCCTAAAACTGACCTCTGATCTTTGGACCAGTTATTCCTGTCAAGGCAAACGTTCATGTACCAACTTTGATTTTTCTAAATGCTTTTTTGTTTTCACGTTAAAAGCCCATATAAGAGAAAAAACGGATGTGCAGGAACTGTAATTCTGCCTATTAGGAAGGCACATATACACTGTGTCCGGAAAAAAACATCCTGGACATTTTTGATTGTAACTTTAAAAAGGATAATCGGATTTTAATAATTTTTGACAACAACATTTCTGACGTAACTGGCAATCAAATGACTGTCTAATTTTCCAACGCACCATTGTCTGCTTCTGCACTATCTGAGAAAACAAGATCAACGAAATATTGCATTTTTATCCTATTTTGCCTGTTCGGGTTTTCCCAGGTAGTGCAAAAGCTGACATTTAAAGAAGTGGGAACTAAAAGTCACTTGATGGCAAGTAGTGTCAAAAATGTTTGCACCAAAAATTATTAAAATCTGTCAATCCTTCTTCAGGTCACAATCAATAATGTTGAGGATGCTTTTTGCCGTACTTTCATCCATTTCAACTCATATTTTGTTGGATGTTTTCCCCAGGTAGTGCAGAAACAGATATTGGATGAAATGGAATATTGAACAATCATTTGATGGCCAGTTGTGCCAGAAATATTCGTACCAAAAATTATTTAAAATCAATATCCCTTCTTTAAGTGACAATCGATAATGTTTGGGATGTTTTTTTGGACACGGTGTATATGCCACTTAACAGTAGCACACACTTCTACACTGTGTCTCAAAAAAACCGGACCCCTATTACGTTTTGAAATAACTCCAACAAACTGTGCCTAATAATAATAATGATTAGCTGAGAAAATCGTCAAAAGGTACTGAATATCGTAGTGTGTTATGGGCTTATGATATTTCATAAAACGGGGTACCAGCTTAGCAGGATAATGCACCCGCACATCGGGCACATGCGACGATTGAGTTTCTGCGTCGTGAGACACTAGTGTTCATCCCGCCTGACCTCTGGCCGACCAACAGCCCCGACCTCAACCCTGTTGACTACTGCATTTGGGGCCGTGTACAGCAGTGTGTGTACCAGAAGCCGGTGAAAGATGTGGATGAACTGAAGCAGTGCTTGGTGGAGGCAGACCGTTGTCGATGACGCAATCGATGAATGGAGAAGACGTCTCCGGCCCTGTGTTCGAGTAAAGGGACAGCACTATGAACATCTGCA
>Ga0209367_1001329_pt1 | contig 29925 bp, 15 predicted proteins | sample WorMetLIZISLAND2_FD_187412 | JGI IMG/M metagenome (GOLD analysis project Ga0209367, IMG submission 187412) | Marine gutless worms symbiont microbial communities from Max Planck institute for Marine Microbiology, Germany - Olavius geniculatus... ...
CTTCGTCGCAATGTTGTTGTAATGAAATTTGGGCTTAATTCGCTCGCTCTTCCGAGCCACCAGGCGGTGCCGATGACATTGGCTTCCAGCCATGCTTTTAGTGCCAAACCAGTCACTGGCTGCCATACGCAATAAACGGCGTATTATCATGGCCTTACAATTTAGAAATCATCAAATCGCCCAAAATTACTATTCATTTTCGGCAGTTACTGGGCATAAAAAAATCGATTTTTGGGCTCCCTCAAAATCCCCTCAATGTATTCGCCCAAAATTCCGTCACTGACCAGCAATCGATGCCCCCTACAAGTGGCCAAAATTTGGTGCACTTACCGTCGATAGCTTTTCGGCTAGACAAAAAATGGGTTGAGCGAATGCCAGGTATAAACATGCAAATTTTGCTCAAGTCGGAGTACGATGACACTCCTCTCACACTTAGCGTGATCGGAGTCAAGTCAGTGATTGCAGCGGCGGGTCAGCGATGGTGCCATCGGAGAGAGCGCTGGCGACTTGCTGTAGGTTGTCAGTAGTAACCGTATCTCCATCTGCAGCGGTTTGGATGCAATTTTCAGCAGAAAGTTTCAAGCTCTAATTAAAGCAGCCATATTTCAGATACAGTCAAAATCACTGATAACCAGTGCGGTCGGCTATCCTAGCGACAGCTGGGCTTTTTGTTTCGCTAAACGGTGGTCTGTCGTCCGTCGGTCACGGATGTATTGTGGCTACGGTAAGTCGTAGCGAGTCGGCGACGGTGCCATCGGAGAGAGCGCTGGCGACTTCCTATAGGTTGTCAGTAGTAACCGTATCTCCATCCGCAGCGGTTTGGCCGCAATTTTCAGCAGTTTCAAGCTCTAAGCGGCCATATCTCGGATACTGTCAAAATAACTGACAACCAATGCAGTGGGCTATCCTAGTGACAGCTGGGCTTTTTGTTTCGCTAAACAGTGGTCTGTCGTCCGTCGATCACGGATGTATTGTGGCTAAACGGTAAATCGCAGCAAATCGAATTCGAATCCGATTCCAAATCGAATCAAATCCGAATCGAATTCGAATACGAATCCGAATCCAACTCCGAATCCATATCCGAATCGAATCCAAATCAGAATCCGAATCAAATCTGACAACCAGTGCGGTCGGCTATCCTAGCGACAGCTGGGCTTCTTATTTCACTAAACGTCGTCACGACTACGCCAGTACTAATATTGCTGCAATGCATTGGCAGACAGCGCACGCCGGCGAGCTAATTGATACAAAACAGATGTTGGCACTTAGCGCGGCGACCGACCATACTCGACCGCTACAGTTTTTGCGATTTTTAAATTTATGCCAAAAAAGATGGGTAAAAGCTAGAAAGCTGAAATTTGGCAGACGTATTTACAGCGGCCAACGCTAACGCTGCGTATATTTTCAGCCCGATTGCTTCATAAATGCGGCCGCTAGGCAACGTCAAAGTTTGCATGGCGGCCTATGGTGAAAAAGGGTTAAGCTTATTTCTTGGGCCAGAAAAAAACTCAGGGTTTTTATTTAAATATATCAGCATACATGCATTGTTGCTGCCCACAATATATGCGAATTTAAGAAAAATTGTACTTGGGGAAAAAAAGTTACGAGGTTTTGAATTTTTCTTTGCATGGGGCCTTATGGGCAAAAAATGGTTAAACTTATTTCTCAGGCTGGAAAAAACTCAGGGATTTTTAAAAAATATATCAACATACTTGCATTGTTGCTGCCCACAATATACGCGAATTTAAGAAAAATCGTACGGGGGAAAAAAAGTTAGCCAATACCCGTAATGCAAATTTTTGGGAAAATGGCCAAAAAATTGGCTAGGGGAGCGATAGCAAAATTCTGTCTATTGAGTTTTTAGACATTGTCGTCCCCTATAAGTGTGCCAAATTTGGGAAGGATCGCTTCGGAAATGGAGGAGCTGATTTTTTTTTTAGATTTTGCATGGGCCCCCTATAGAGACGACATCACCGATCCATATATATAAAGATCGACCGAAAAACACGACAAGCGGAGTCGATATAATTAACTCCTCCACACTCCTCTCACAGTGAATTATACAGTAAGCACACACTCACGCTGCATCCAAAACTATTAGTGCTCTTTTACTTCTACAGCTGTTGACTCAATTTTCACATTTCCTCTCAACTAAGAGTAGGGTTAGAGCCAGAGGGTTCCCTGTCAAAACCGAGACTGGCAAAACCGAAAACGTCAAAACTACCCAACTACACGAACCCTAACCCTATCCCTAACCCAATCCTTAATCTTATTTCCTAAACCTAAGCCTGTATCACTGTTTCGTGGTTTTGTCGATCTCGGTTTTGTCATGACGCCGGATTACAGTGAGGGTTGGTGTTCGTGAAAATGCATGTTGCAGCATACACCTTCGGACCATCAAACCTTCAGATTATAGACACACAATAATTCATGCTACATCATTAACTGAAGCTCTAGAAAGTAATATACCCAGAACCCAGGCTAAATAATAGCAAGTGAGTGACAGTGACAGTCAAACAGTTGTGTCACAAAGCCAAGAAGGCCCCACAATGGATGCATTCCTATACTTAAGCCGAATTATGTCAACATATCCGCAGAAATTAGATAACTTCAGTAGAACTTTGAACTGTTAGCATCCTGGAGTTCCAATCATCCCATGTCAGAATCAGCGCAGTTCCTTGCAAGAAGATCTCTACCTGGCCCAGGAAAAAAATCTGTGTCCCTTCTGTACTCTGTAGGTTCCGAAATTAAAACCTTTTGACCTATTGGGTGGATAAAACAAAAACATCTGAAACCCATCTTTGTGGGTTTCATATATGAAGAGCTATAAACACCTCTTAAGTGGAACCCTACCTAGACGGTCTGAAAAAAATAGCAGGAAAACTTAAAGAACAGTCTGCTAGAGCCTCTTCTTTGGTGTTACAGTTGTTAAAGCAAGAAGTGATTCTCATGACCTCTGTGTGTTACATGTATTGTTTGTTCAGCCAGCTAGCAGTGATGAGATGCAGACACAGGCGTTGATATAAACCGATCTGATTCACACGTTCTTGCAAAATACGCACGCAACAACAGCCGTCAGTCAGGCTGCTGAGCAGAGAGACGCTGTAGCAAAGTACATCTCCGACTTCAACAAATTTAGTGCTACTCTGACTGACAAATAATACCATCTACATCACCAAAGCTGTGGTGATACTGTAATGGGTTACTCAATAAATAAATCTAGAAATTTTAAGGTGACCTAGGTAATGCAAAATATTGCTGGGTTCACTAGAGAGAAAGAATAATTGAAGTGCAGTCCAGGAAGAAGTCAAGAGAAAGGATTTTTTGGATAGATGAGTTTTGAGTCATAACGATTAGACTGAAGCCACGTCGTCCGGCAGGTCGTTCCACATCCATGGGCCGACAACCAAAAGCCCGACTGGTGACGGTTGTCAACTTGACCAGGGGCCTAATTTACAAAACATTGTAAAACAATCGTAAAATTGTCGTAAAATTTTCGCAACTTCGTCATATCTTTGTCGTAAATCAACAAGTTACGATGTCATAAGATTGTCGCAAAAATGCTGTATCCGAATTTTGGAAGCTGATTTTACAACTTAATAACTTTCTGGCAATTTTGTCGTAACTCCGTAGTCACCAAAATTAGCCAGCCAATCAACCGCTGTTACGCTGACCTTACCCAAGACCTCAACCAATCGCGACGCAGTGTCGCTGAGCTGGCACCGCACGGCGCTGCACGCCGATCGTCTGCTTTCGCCGCCGTTGCCAATGGTTACCAATGTAAACAATAACAAGTGAACTGATTTTGCAGCAATTTCGCTGCCTGAAGTTACCGCAAACGAAATTTATACGTATTACGGCACCATGTGAGAATTATATACTAATGAAAAAATCTAAATATTTACTGCATGCATGCATGATGTTTGTCTTGACTTTGTCGTAACTTTTGTGGTAACTTTGTTGTACAATTTTTTGTAAATCGCGTTTTATCGTACATTTGTCGTAAACCTTCCACATGTCGTAACAATGTCCTCGTGCAATGTTTTGTAAATTAGGACCCAGAGGCACTGACAGACATAGTGTGTGCACGTGACATTATAATGCTCATATTTTAAGCATCGTGCTGGGCAGAAACACAGAAAAAAAACTTGTCCGCCGCAAACGTTGAGCCGCTTACATTCTGGTTTTCAAGTCGCAGACGCCTTCCAATCCAAACCTCCTAGGGCCTAATTTACAAAACATCGTAAGACAATCCTAAAATTGTCGTAAAAACCTCGCAACTTTGTTGTATCTTTGTCGTAAATCAACAAGTTACGATGTCATAAGACTGTCGTAAAAATGTTGTATCTGAATTTTGAAAGCTGATTTTACGACATCGTAACTCTCTTGCAATTTCGTTGTAACTCCGTAGTCACTAAAATTAGCCAGCCAACCAACCACTGTTACGTTGACCTCAACCACGACCACAACCAATCACGACGCAGTGTCACTGAGCTGGCGGCGCACGGCGCTGCACGCCGATCGTCTGCTTCCGCCGGTGCCAATGGGTACCCATGTAAACAATAACAAGTGAACTGATTTCGAGGCGATTTCGCTGCTCGAAGTTAACGCAAACAAAATTTATACGTATTACGGCACTATGTGAGAATTATTATACTAATGTAAACTCGAAACAATTACTGCATGTGTGCTTGATGCTGTCGTACGACAGCTAATAAGGTGTCGTACGTTTTGTCGTAACTTCTGTCGTAACTTCCTCGTACGATTTTTTGTAAATTAGGCCCCTGAGCGTACGATACAAGTTCTTTGGAATCGCATGTGGCTGTAGTATTTTGTGATTACTGATTACAGAATAGCAGAAACTGAGTAGGACGCTTTAAAAACAAAAAGACCGTGAATATGGCTATTTTTCTTCCAAAGTATGCTGCGATTTCTCACTTTTCCATCCTGATACAGGCCTGTAAATTGCCTGGCAGCGATGCAATGTCACGCAGCCAGTATGACGTGTGACTGCAGACCTACTGGTCAAAGGTCTGAGCCAGCTAGGCGCCATGCAGCGACCACCGACGACGACGTGTGAACGCTAGCTGATGCCCGTCCGCCAAGCAATAAGTCAATCGAGGGGTTTTTGTCCACCATGCCAGGACGACGACTGACAGCCAGAAGTAGAGTAGAGTAGGGTAGTGCCAGCAGCCAAGAAACAAGACGAATGAGTGCTATAGGAGCTAGCGCAGTGCAATGCGGCAGGCCTGGCAATGAATTGATGTATATAGAGCGCCAGACACCATGCAGACCAGGCCGGGGCGACTCCAAGCGACCACGGAGATAGACGACGACGACGACGACGACTAGGACGGCGACCACTAGGGTGGCATGGACTAGTGTGATCCGGGCAGGGCGCAGCTGCTACTGCTGGGAGCGGCGCCCACTGCTCAGCTGCTCCAGTCTCCACTCCAGCGAGGCCGCAGCAGCAACGATTTGTCACGCTCGTATTGAACCGACCGACTGACCGACCGCGTTCTATAACGGACAACGAGCCCCTCGCGCGGTCGGCCTACTATCGCCACCACTACGTCCTGTGCGGGCGGCGTCGTGCCGGGCGTCTAGAAGGAGCGGCGTGTGGCGGGCGTTCCACAGCTGGCAGTGCGATGCCGCCCCAGCAATACCCAGCACCCAGCAGCAGCAGGTCGCTGTGTATTCAGCCGGCGTCAGCTGACAGTCGCCGCCGCCGCCGCTGATAACGCGCACAGCAAGCAAGCGTCGAGGCCCGCAGTCACACGTCCACTGCATGGCACTGCATGGTCCAGGGACTCCTGGATTTGCACCAGGACGCACAGCGACTACGAATGCCACGTGAACAATGTCTCAACCACGGTCATACCGCGACGGACCGCCAAAAACCTGTCTTAGACGACGACGAAACCGTGCATATTAAACGCTGAACTGACCCTAACAATGACCCAACCTTAACCCTGTTTCTAATCCTATCCCTCCCTAAGCGTGGCGGCCTTTCGGAAAAGCGGGCCAACGCCGAGTACCAGACCACCGACCGATGGAGCAAGAACTCTCACATACCGTAGCGTACTAGTAGCAGATGCTAGAAGTCCTTAAACACAGAGACGCAGTACCGCCCACCCAGCGTGCTAGACGACCACCCACGTCACTCTCAGCTGACCAGGACACATCATCAATCAATTATTGCAGTAATTACATTAGTATAATTACACCGCAATACCAGCAGTCCCCTACGACCTGCGCACTACAGTCAATGCTCGTCCAATGAAGCGTATACAGAATCACCGTACGACGGCGACCAAATCCTCGAAATGTCCACCACGTGACTTGTTGCTCGGCTGGGCTCCTAAAACCGCTGACCTCGTTTGCTATGCAGTCAGCAGCGCAAAATCCCTGCATTAGCAGTGCCGATAATCAACTACCCTGCAGGGATATTAACTTTAAGTACCAGTAAGAAAGAAAGTAGAGTTAGTAGACAAGCATCAATTGACACTACTTACACTATATGCACTGCAGCCAGCAGCATTTCAGCTAGAATGTCGCACAAATGAGAAAACAAACTACAACAACAAGAACACCAAGTAACATCAGCTGTAAACCGTTGTAAAATAGTCACTGGCAGTGACTATGTGAATATGTGATACCGCGAGAATATGATTTTTGAAAAACGTGCACAGTTTTGAGGAGCAGAGCATGAAAATCGCGAGGAGCGACTGAAACGCGGTCATCTGCAGCAGCGCCAGCAGACATTGCAGACAAGCATTGCAGCAGTCATGAGAGATCTGAAGCACTACTGCTATACTGCAGTATACACTGGCGTCATAAGTCATTGCTCAACTGCTGCAGGGACTTGCAAGACGCCCACGTGCGTGGCATGGGGTGGCGACGTTGATGCCACCGCCGGCGATACGCAGGGGCTTATATACTATCTCCCTAAATATAGAATCAAAATCGGGTTTAATTCCCCTTCTCTCCCTCCGTCGGTTCCTTTTCCCTTTCCTCTCTTTCTCCCCATTTCCTCCTCCTCTCAGTCCTCTCCTTTATCTCGGGATATCATCATCTCCCTATCACTTCACTATCTTCCCCAGATTTCTCTCCTTCACCCATTTCACTTCACTCCTTCCCACTTCCCATTCTATCCTCCCTTCTCCTACCCCTATCCAATCTCCCTTCCCGGGGGTCACACACCCTCAGTCCAGCTACCGGGTCTGGGGGAGCGCTGTAAGCTCCGCCAGCGGGTCGGGACTCTGGGCAGAACATGCATTTGAGCTGAAACCGACTTCTGGTGATCAGATAGCAATTTGCCAAAACTCCCCGTCCCTTGTTATTTTTTGACTGGTCCAAGATGCGCCCACCTGGTAGACGAATAGAAGCCGCTGGCGATATGACGCAGGCACGGCGGGCGCCGGTGGACCGGTCAGTCGTTGGATAATGTATCGGCGCTGGGGACATGACGAGTGACGACCGGTGGTCGTACAAAAGCGCTCCAGTAGACCTCGGCGTCTTGACTCGGCGAGCGACTTACATCAGCCGCTTCACCAAACATCCATGGGCAGACAGACAACACACGCAGACAGAGACCGCTGGGAGAACGGGCACAGACGCACGTCGCTGATACATATTAGCACGAGCGGCTCGAGGCGCGATGCCAGCGGCGACTACAAGTCCCCGTCCGTCCACGGTACAACCACGCAGGCAGGTCTCCGAGAACACAGCATAGCTGCTAGTAAACGGTGGTCTGGAGTGGAATGGAGTCTTTTATTATTTAACAACGCTATGTAGTATCGACGACTGTCGGCTGCATCAACGGTGGTCTGGTCACGTCTAACGCGCGTCAATCGCTGTCCGTCCGGCCGTGTGATGGCAGCAGGCAGACAGCGCTAACGAGAGACGAATGCTAGGACGAATGCTAGGAACGAACAGCAGCTGAACTGAGCAGACGTCGGCAGCGATGCACACGTGTGCAACGAACGAACGATCAATTCGATATCAGCCACCCAGTCAGACACTCGGACGCCAGTCACACGCGTTATGAGCGGCGATCCGCGATGACGATGATGACGAAGGCGCCGTTGAATCGTTTAGGTCCAATCTCCACCTGTCGAAGATCTTCAGCAAATGAAAGCAGTGGCGGAATCATTCATGTTGACCGGGCGTATTTTATAACCAAGTGAAAATTTTGCACAAAAATGCATTATTTCTCCACAGACGACACCCCTTTCCACCCTTCCGCCCCAATTCAAAAATTCTGGATCCGCCATTGAATGGAAGTAGTAGAGTTTGGGACTTAATGCATCCCGCTTCGATTCACGTGTTACTAGGCACTATAGGCAGAGAAGAGACACTATATAGGCAGTAACGACGTACATTAAGTACGAACATCAAACACTGTCTTGCCATGAGCGACGAACTAATACGCCTGCTTTTTTGCATTACGCAACTAACACCGACGTCTACACAGGCTACGGCACAACCGTCTGCATTGTATACCGCTACTGCTGGGCAGGGCGCTAAACCAGCGCACGCATAGTTGCTGGACTGGACTAGACTATAAAGCAATCAGACAGTAGAGCTTGTAAATCAGCCGCCTTGCAACTAACTACATGACGGCAAGGAAAGGAACGACGCGGACGACATCGTAACAGAACTGCCATTGCGTTGGAAGACTGCATTCTGACGCGATAATCACTCCAGGGCAAGCAGCTATACTGTACAGCCGGCGAATAACATCCCCGGCAATGCATCTATATTTAAACACGGCTAGTAGCTATGTAGCCGTGTGACTGACTGCCCGACGAGCGCCTCGAGACGACCACGTCCGAGATTTAGAACTTCTTGCCGCTTCTCAGCGCAAAACACTATAAATCATTGCGAACGCTGTTCTGCTTCAGTTAGCATTACAGTCAGTGAGCGTGTAGTATACACAGCTAATATTATACAAAACGAAACAGCAGAAGAGATATGCGCAGACAAAATAAAATAAAAATCGCACCAGACGGCTGGAACACGGTGCACGGCATCTGATCTATAGAACTGTATGTCTGCGCCCTCTGGGACCCTGACCTGCTACATTCTGACCCGAAAAACCTAAACAGTTTACTATTATCATCAGGTGTACAACAAGCAAAAACGCCGAGTTCGTTTATATCTATAACCTGCAATGTTGTTTATTTATTTATTTATTCATTCATTCATTACTGTTGTCAGAGACAGCTCATTCTAAGCTATTAGCTTGTTTTAGTATGGACAACACGGCCCCATTAGCGTTATAGTTCCACCTAAAATGCCTTCCTTAAATGTAAGGAAAACTGAATCAACGGTCGCAGAAGATGGCTCATATTCCGCTGAGGGCAATGGCTGACAACTGCAGCCATCAACAATCTCAAAAACAGCTGACCTGTTACTGGGCTGTCCAACCAGCAGTACAGGCCCGTGGAAAGGGCGAAGTAGGGAGGGGGTAAGCTACCCCGGGTCCCGCGCCGTTTGAGGGGCCCCGCCGTCGCCAGAATGCACCATTTTGAAAAGAAAAATTATTTCTTCCCCAGAGGGCCCGCGAAAATGTTTGGCGGGGGGGGGGCGATAGAATGTTTTCTGTTGCTGTCGACGGGCCTGCAGCAGCCCATTACAGTTGGCGTCATTAGCAGATGTCCCTAGACACGGTAAGCCGTAGTAGACACATACTGCATGACGGTTTAATTGACTCGTCATCTCATAGTGCAGGGACTCAATGCTGCTGCTGCTGCTGCTGTTGCTGACGCTGAGACCGAGCCCGTATGCCCGCTCCAGGTCACCAGCATGACCACACTCCACTGCTTCCGTCTTACAGTACTACAGCTTGCATCCCCGTCAGACACTGGGAAAATACCCTCTACCTAAAAAACCTGGTAGTTAAACTCACGTTTAAAAAAACCACCAAAAACCCATCCCAAAACTTATTTTACTGTAGTTTCTTGTTCCACTAATAATGAAATATTTTATTATGACTCAATTTTATAAAAAAACTCCGAATTTGGAAGTCTTGGTATCTTTTACGCTGCACAGAGCAAACAGAAACTCATGAATCAGCGAACTGAAAATTCGTCCGTACAGATAACAAAACCCATGAAGTTGAGTCTTTTTTTTACAAAAAAAAGTTCAACATAAAAAAACCAATAAAACCAGACACCGAAAAAACCGACCAAGTTGGGCTTTAAAAAGCGATTTATTTTTTTTTACAACAATGCTTGTTGTAGAACGCATCCACAACGAATCAACGCAAATGGAGTCTGGACCTATAGACGTCGTCTTAAGTCATCAAGCGCTGCAGGCTGCAGTCATGTCATCTTTTCATGACGTTGGCTATCCGGCTGCCCAATCAACATGGCCATCGACCATGCAAACTCATGTCTCAGTTTATTCCTTCGTCCGGTAAATAGCACCCGTTATATACTAATACTTTTCAGTTCAATCTGCAGGACGATATCCCATCTCTGACGTAAAAAAGCCATATACGCTATTGCGTCATCAACAGACGATGGACCTTGCTTATTTTTATAGGGCGCGGCGGCGGCGCAATGACGTCACATGGTGTCGGTGGTCACGTGACGCCAATGCCAATCAAGCACCGGTCGGCCAACCAACCACTAATTACATCTATGCATGCCTGCCTCAGCCAGCCAGCTAGCCAGCCTTCTTTACCTGTACTGCCCACGTCGTTACCATGGCAACTACCGGCTTCAGCAAATGCACGATTAGACGACAGGTATGTATACATCTAGCGACACATCCACACGACTGGAAAACAACAAGCAGTGGCTTCTATCCCCCCAAATTCCAAATCTGGAATCAAAATCGGGCGCAACTTCCCCCAGTTTTGGGCTCAGGTCCCCCCAATTTTTGACTCAAGTTTCCCCCTCCATTTTAGGCTTCTTCCCTCTCCAGGGAGAGTTTTGTTAAGGGTGTAGTTTGCCCAGTGAAAAACGAAGAGGAAATTTTGATTTACAACTTTATCAAAACTCACCCCTACTCACCCAAACTCACCACCACTGGGCGCAAGCCAAGCCCACCAGGTATAGGGATAGAAGCCACTGACAACGAGTGCTATGGAGAAGAATAACAGACGCCGCCGAAATCCTCTGGAAATCATGCCAAAATGTCCCTTGCACTTCCCAGAACTGCTAACACGTGTCATGCTAGTGATGCTACGTTCCGCAACGACTAAGCCTATAGCATGACGTATGAATGACGCAATTTAAAGATGTAATTTAGACGTAATTTAGATCAAGTAAAAGAATACTGCTGATATAATCAAGAAAACTACCGAGCCAAAAATGTGCAGAGACAAAAGATACAGAAGCAGAGTTAATCACTAAAGAAACAAGAAAATGTCTATAAGAAAATATAACCACCACCGTTTAATAATCCGCTGAAGTAGCGCAAACACTGGCAAATATAGTGTGTTCGTTCGTTTGCTCATTCAAGTATATCAAATGCACCAATTGACGTGCAAGCTTCAGTTCACTCTAAAGAGCTGGCAACATGTGTAGGCTTTGGCTTAGGTTTTTTAGACATATATTGTAAACCACTGGTAAGTGATTATTTTTGATTGACTGACATATACGATAAGATGAAATGAAAATCTGGAAAATGCTTATTCACCATCACTGGTGAATACGCAACAAAACAGATAGCACAAAATTAAAGAACAGAAGAAAAAAACACATACAAGGCAACAAACTAAAACAACTGGACTCCGTTTAGTTAGTAATATTCATCAGAGAGCAAAATACATTTTGCAGAAGTTGTATTTTATCGTACTGGTTCGCAAAGCAAAACAATTTTTACGCGCGAAAGCAGCTACTGCTTTCAGTGCGAATTAGCCATCGCATTTCTGTCTGTCCGTCTGTCCATCAAACGGATGGATCAGTCAAAAGCGGTGCAAGCCAAAATCACCAAATCTTCACCGTCGGGTGCCTGGAAGACTCTAGTTTCAGGTACCGTAAAGCTTTTCCATAAATTCGAAGGGGGTCACCCCAAACGAAGGCGCTAAATGAGAAGGGGGTGGGCAAAATTTGCCATTTTAGCCAATAAGTTGCTGTATCTCAGTAACTGTGCGAGATAGGGCCTAGGTTACTATTAATCACTAATAGGAAGTAGTACACTGGCTCTCGATTGGCGCCGAATTCAATGACCTTGAAAGACCTTGAAAGCCAAAATAGGGGGTTTTATGGATTTTTTTGGTGATTTCGGGCTGCAACACAAGTCTACATCATTCACAAGGTGGCGCCACGGAACTATCGTTATGCGATCCAGATTTAGAATTTAGTATTTGTATATTAACTTAGTGTAAACACCCCAATTTTCAGCTAAACTACTAAACCGGAACTGCTATAGGCTTTCGCGCATTTCGTGAGCATTAGCTAAAATTTCTTGTATTTTTTTATTATATAGCAGAATGTGTGAGGCACTTACCCAGGTGACACTGTGGGTGCAGGCGGCAGGTAGGTAAGTGAGTGACGTATGTGATTGACTGATGTAATTTAGAGATCTGCACCATCAGTCGCCGGGTTGATGCTGTAGGCTGATGCCAGGCTCAGTCTCTGCAACCAGGCAACACGCTCCGTCAGTCACTATTCACCGCTGCAGTTAATCTGTACACATCATTCACCATTCAGCATAGACAGGCAAGCGGAGCCGACCCAAAGACGCCATGCAAAAAAACAGTGGGCCATGGCGCTGAGCAAGAATCACGTCCTCAGCGTTACCGCAGATCCCTAAGCTTAGGAGTGGGGCCTCGGTATGCACGGATAAATAGCTGCCTGCAGAGCAATTCACAACACCTTCAATATGAATTAAACTGAAATACGGCATAATGTCGCACAGCTTACACGCGTAAATAAGCGAATGTCATTTAGGTGGTCAAGCATGCATGTACTGAGTTTATAAACGACGGAGGCCTGCGTATACAGAACTGTAACCGGGCATGTTTCTATGGAAGAATGAAATGCAATCAAAACTGAACCACGGATTTGGGCCCGACATCAACTCACCTGTCTGCACCCCAGGGCTAAATCAAGTCATTGCGACGAAAGGCGGTCAGAGTCCGGGAACAAACTGGCGTAGACCTCCTGGGCGTCCTCGAAAAACATGGACACAGCAGATCGGCAAAGGAACAACGGCCAGCTGGAGACAAATGCGGCAGAGTGCAAAGGATCGTGGACATCGTGTGGAGTCGTCGCAACGGACCTCAGCTGCCTATACGCGTCACGACGATGATGATTTTCTGCAGATCACGCACGCCCCTACGGTAACTTCACGAGTCTAATTTTTAAAAAAATGTAAAGTATTTAACTACTGACGCGTCTTGCTGCAGTGCAGCATCATCATGCAGTTCAAGTTCACGTCCCGCAGAAACCTGATTGCTATACTCAGTCAACGCCGGCCATCTGGTTGGTGCTTTTTATAATACCAATGACCTTAACTTTATCAAGCCCATGGCGGGGCCAAAGGCGAAAAGCATTCCGCTGCGAGAACGGCCCGGCATGATAAAAAATATCCCGACGCGGTGAGCGTTTTTAGCATCATAAATAACGGACAGTTTATCTACTACAAGACGCCAACTACACCCATTAGTTTCTGAGAGTAAGCAGAATCGACATCCAATTTAATGCACATGGTGTCTGCATGTGACGTCACAGTCGATAATCTGCAGAGCGACCCAAGTCCAATGTGCAGATAAGCTGCCAATAATAAATATATAATGCCATATGACATGCTATTTGACTTTTCTCATTACCAAAACCAAAAACTCAAAATTTTACGATAATCAATACACTATATACGACCACGAAAGCAATACAGGCATTAGCCATTTTCGAAAATGTTATGCTAATATTTTGTGTTTCATTTATATCCAACCTAAATTCGGAACATTTGCATCGTCTTAAAACATGTTTTTAACAAAACTGCACAGTGCACACTGCTATAAGTTAAAAGGGGCTATTTGTACAACAAAAGAAATCACACAACTTTTGAAAGAGAAACATTTTGCCAACGTTTTATTTGACATCTATAAGTATAATAACTATGCACGGCCTGCCTAATATATTCGCAGCTAGTGGCCACACGGCAGGTGCAACGTTGAGGGAATGAAGTCGTGTTAACAAAGCCGGAACGACTGAACAGCAGCAGAGAATGTGATAGCCACTAGCCAGGTGAGCGGAGAATTTGATAGACAAGATAAAAACATCAGTGTCGTGCTGCATGCATTAGCCACTAACAGACAGACGAGACGGTCTGTCAGACGACAAAACCCCTTTCCTCTATGCACCTTATTTTATGACGTGTGGTTGTAAACAAATGTGGTACTTTCAACAGCTTTAATTACTGTTAACTGTGTCGAGTAATTAGCTAGGGGGTTTTGTCATGGCTGGTCGACCATCCTGTCAGTCAGGCTGGGTGGTCTTTGACAGACAACGTTGCCATGGATACAGCTGCAGTAGCAGCGTCAGAGATGGCGCGGCAGACAGTACAGTTCATTAGACCGGTCTCCATGGCGTGCACTGTGCGACTGCGAGCGCGTCCCATCGCCCAGAGCACACTAAACGAACGCCGGGCGCGCTCTAACAGTGTGTTTACAACGACAAGAGCGATCAAACTAAACACCGGATGGGACGCATGTGTCCCGTCCGTCGTCGACCGTTAACTTGCTGTTTTATCGGCTACAGCGAACTAGGAACTCTGGGCAGTGCTTAACGCACATGATGATTGACTCTTGAGTGACACTTTTGACAAATAGCACCAGCAGACTGACGGACGCTAGTATAGAGTTCGCATCCGATTAACAGCTCAAGCAGCGACCACAGACAATTAAAATTCCACGTAAACTACACGCGATTTTCCATGAACTATATACAGGCTGATAAGCCATCAAGAGAAATGTAAATAGTTGCGGAGAAAAAAAACGTTACGCCAAGTGTGTCAGCAGCCTTAGTTGAGTGACCAGTGCACTGTGGGTCACCTGCTGTGACCGAAACATACCACAGCCAGATATTAAGATCGAAAAGTGGACCATGTTTGTGACTTCAATTCAGCTACTGCTTTCAGCGCGTCTTAGCCATCGCAATTCTGTCCGTCCGTCTGTCACACGGGTGGATCAGTCAAAAACGGTGCAAGCTAGAATCACCAAATCTTCACTGGAAGGCTGCCTGGAAGACTCCAGTTTCAGGAACCGTAAAGCTGTTCATAAATTCGAAGAGGGTCATCCCGAACGAGGGCAATGAATGAGAGGGGGTGGGAAAAATTTGCGATTTTAGCCAAAAAGTCGCTGTATCTCAATAACGGTGTGAGATAGGGTCTAGGTTACTATTATTTTAATATGAAGTCGTACACTGGCTCTCGATTGGTGCCGAATTCAATGACCTTGAATGACCTTGAACGCCAAAATAGGGGGTTTTATAGATTTTTTGGGGCGACTTCGGGCTGCGACACAAGTCTATCATTCACCAGGTGGCGCCACGAAACTATCGTTATGCGATCCCGATAGAGAATTTGGTATTTGTATATATTAACTTGGCGTGAACACCCCAATTTTCAGCTAAACTACTGAACCAGAACTGCTATAAGCTTTCGCGCATCTAGTGAGCATTAGCTCAAATTTCTTGTATTTCAAGGGATGAAACCAGTACTCTTAACTGAACTTGGCTCCGAACACGCTTAAAACGGACTGAGACAGGCAAACCATGACTTTATTTCTCTTTTAGAAATTTATGCACATTCCTCAGCCAAAATATAAGTAACGACGACTCCACAAACGCAACAAACAGACAGAGACAGACAGACATCGTGGTTCCTAAGCCTCCAGGTACGAACAAAACGATGAGCAGGCCTATATAGGCAACGCAAAACATGCTACCTGCAGCAGTACAGGTGATACAACTCTAAGTCTATGCCGCAGATAGTTTATGACTTGATGACGCTCTCATCATAAGTATGGGCATATTTACATCACACTGTGGCGGTGAATAGTGGTCCATAAACTTGGCGTGGCATGGCGGCGTCTTTCACTACGGGCAGACCGGACCGGGCAAGTGCGTCATGAGTTGACAGGCTACCCACCAACACACAGTGAATATGTCAACCACTTGAAGACGCCGGCCGTGACATCAAAACTGCACTAAAACGAGTATATTAATCGCTAAAAGAATACGACAACGACGGCTGCTTTAGGCGACCTATAACTCCACTACGGTACTTCCTGAATTGATATACGACACAGGTGATTTTACACCACAAGTCGTATCGTTCAGTATCGTAATGTCATGATGACTATATCTGTTACAGGTCATCCATTTGACGAAGACTTATTGTATGCAAGTGTGTAAGAAGTAAAGCTGTACAGCGCGCCAATGTCAGAGGGGAAAATCTCGCTGAATCCGAGGCGCAACTTGCTTCGGATCTGCTGCAATGCACGCTTTCAATATACAGCGGACGCCGGACATGTTGTACAATAGATCCACAATACGCCCAGGTGAGAAGTGTAGTCTGGACTTTAATGCAAGGATGAGACACTTGACTGACGATTCAACAAGCAACATTACAATACCAGGATAAGCCGGAAATTGCAGTGGAGGCCTATAGGCCTATCACAACATACAGGCACATGAAGAAACCATTGCTTTATCGATGTTTCATAACTTTCATTTTACAGGTAAAAATCGCTTGCTTCCTGTCATCAACACGTGTACAAGACACTGAAAATGTTGCGCAAGATAGCAGTAAGTGTTTCACCACATTTTCATTATGCGACCGTCATAACAGGAAGCATTACGGGTCGTGCCCGTCCGTCCATGTGTACATCTGTCTGTTCCATACGCGATAAAAGCTCCTAACTCAAAAAGGGGACGTAAAAACCTAACTCGGCGAGAGCGTTCCCCTGCAGGTATATAGAGTAGCCGGCGTGCAGATTCCCCGTTCAAAAAATCAGGCTCAGGACCGCACAGCTCTGGACGGAGAGCCGCATAATAGGTTGGCAACGGGCTGACATATTTCGCTATAGTTTTACACGTAACCGACCACGAACGACGCAAACAAAACTCAAATGGCTATGTTCTGTGCAAAAGGTCATCATCAACTGATGCAATAACCACGCAACTCCATGTGAGTTTTAGCGACCACAAAAACACACGTGAATGAGTTTTACTTGTGTTTGGTCGCAGGAAGAATGCAGAGAAAGCCGAAGTCGGAAAGCGGAAGTGGTGCCTAGACATATATTGACTATAGCCGGAAAGGCATCCCACTTGGACAGTGCTCATGCAGTGCTTCCTTCCTCTGTATATATCCAACCATCGCCGCCAGAAAACAATCAGCATATACGACGATTAAACGAATATACACATGGTAAACAGAGTGCACTACTGGTTTCAGCAAAAAAATAGCCAAAGAAATAATACTTTGCCAGTCTTCTTCCCTAAAATGTTTTTGACGTTCTATACAGCCACCATCTAGACTATAGCACTTCAGATACCCTCGATGTTATTTTGGACAGGGACAGTTAGGATTAGCGATAGCCACCGCATTAAGAACGAAAAATAGCATATTTCTACACTTTATTTTTCGTCTTCGCAGCGACACAGAAGCATTAACCATCGGTGTCAGTGAGCTGTGTTTCATTAAGCACCGGGAAAGGCAGAAAACACTCCAAAACCGATCAATGGCTATGGTCGCGGAGTAACTGAAGCCAGGCCAGTGCATGAGATGTTAATTTCCGCCAATGTATTTTCGTTCGTGAAGACTTTCCACAGTTTTCAGTGCTTCTCGCATCGCAGTTCTATTGTAGGGCTTCATGTAAGTGCCACGAATCACGGACCTCACTAGAACAAACCTATCCTCTATTTTAGTATCTAGAGCTTGAAAGGTTGAAGACGTGTGCACAGCTCTTCACGGAAACCCATCTCAGAGCTACTGAGCGTCACCTGCCATATGGGATCGCACAGTATGTTCTGCCACCCGACACAGGTTAAAGCGCCTCCTCTTAACCCTATAGCCAGACAGATCGGTACTTGATTCACCTACCCCGAAGGGATGGAAGACTGAGTTGATAGCCACCCGACTGGAAGTCAAACCCAGTCGGGTGGGCCACAACCTCTTTATCGCAAGTCCAATTTCCTAACCGTTACGCCACAGTCACTCATATCTGTACTCGTCACTCTACTGATAAACTGATAAATGTGTAAAAAAAAGCCAAAGTAATTTTGCACTAGGCAGAATTGCTGCACCTCGCACGTTGGACGGTATACATCTTGCAAATGTCTGGGGCGTCGCCTAAAGGCGCGTACAGAGCGACGTAACTAAACTAAACTGAACCGAAGTGACATGACTTAATTTTTACGTGCGAGAGCTAGCATAGCTAGCTATCGGCGCGCGCGTATTAGCTATGGTAATTCTGTCTTGGTGTCTGTCACAACCCGGTACCGATCGGAGCCCTGGTGAGATAGAGACTTCTGGTTTTCACCATATGACAGCTTAGAGTCTCTAGTATTTTGTGACAAAATTTCATGCCACTGGGTAAAAGGGGTCCCCACGAAGGGAGAAAGAGGGGCACCCCCTTAAAAAGCGTTATTCTACTCGTCTAACGTGAAAATGGTTGCAGATGGGCACAGACATGCTGCTTAACATAACAAGCACTGGCAACGAGCTTCTTAGAAATGTGAACATCGATGACCCTCAATGACCTTGAACCCCCAAAATAGGGGGTTTTAATAAATTTTTCGCGATTTCGGGCTGCGACACACATTTCAAGAGTGAACTGCACCAAAATGGCTGGAGATAGACCAAGACAACCTGCATGTGAAATTTTCAGCATTGAATGTAGATTTTAGCAATTTAAGTCCGGATCTTCTAGGTTCAAGGAGGCCTGCGCACGCGGGTGTAAATAGAGGTTCCCCTCTTAAAAAGTGGTCAATTATCCACTGCTGGCTTGTCTAACGAGAAAATGGTTGCAGATAGGCACAGACATGCTGCTTAACATAACAAGCACTAGCGATGGGCTTCTTAGGAGTCAACATTGATGACCTTGATTGTCCTTGAACCCTAATAAGGGATTTTAGAAATTTTTTGGCAATTTTTGGCTGAAAAAAGTGAACTGCGACGAAATGGATGGAGACAGACAAAGATTACCTGCGAACAGAAACTGCTATAGGCTCTCGCGCATCTCATGAGCATTAGCTCAGATTTCTTGTTGACGAACTGACCAATGGGCAAGCAGAAATGCATCACAGTAATCAGCATCTAACGGCGTCGGTGCCTACGTGCACGTACGCGTCAACCAATGATCAATGGGCTCGTCATGCTCGCCCACTGATCAGTTCGTCAAAAACTAAACCGTGTGAGTTCAGTTCAGTTACGTTGCTCTGTACGTGCCAACGGTGGTGAAGACTGAAGAAGACAGAAAAATCCTTAGAATCCGAACACATTTGCAACAGAAACGATCGACGAAGGCAGCTTCGTTTCGATTCCCCTAGACGCGATTTCCATGCAAATGAAGCACACGGCGGCTGCAGGTTCTGCACGTGTTATTAACAGTGTTGCATTGCTACAGTGCTCAGAGTAACCGTAAGTCTACCCGAATATTACTGAATATTACCCCGAATATAACCTTGGCTTTACAACTACCGTATACTACTGCGCTAGTCACAATTGGTAAACAACACAAATCAAGCACTACAGCACCTTTTTAAGAATTACGTTTTACAGTTGTATAGCTCAACGATTACAGGTGCTGAGGCGGCGACGGCATGTGCGACACAAACTAAAGCAAGACCGCATGCGGCAAATATAAAACTTAAAATGAAAAACTTAAACTTAGCTTTGCTTTCGCTTCAAGTTTTAGATTTCCCGCAGGCATGCTCGAACTGCAGCCTGACATTAAGTCAAAAATTTTATCAAACATTATCTATCAAACATACAAGCAGCGGTTGACGGAAATTTGCAACTTACTTATCCAGAAGCACGTAAATATCGGACCGACGGCCTATGCAGAGGCGGCCGAGAATCATGCAGTAGTAGGCCTATACATCCCAGACAGGTGCTGCAGCAATAAGCGACTTCACTTTATCGTTAACCGTACTGCATTTCTAGCCGCCTCAGCACTCGACTGCTGACTGGTGACTGCTGTTACGATAATCTGCCGCTGCGGCGGCGAGGGCGCGACTGAGCCTGCGACACGGGCTGACGGCGACCAGCACAGTCACTACAGACGCCTATAGTACAGTATACAGGCACACCACACAGCCATTCAGCCCACCGATTGACTTCAGCGACTGAGTCACGTGGACTGTCGGCGCGCCCGGCGTCACGTCATCAAGAGCAGTGCTGTCAAACGGTCCTGTTAAATGTCTGTGAATAGACTCATAGGCTGAAATTGTACATACTGACTTGAGTTATGGTGCAAATTTCATCAGAATACAACTTTTATTACAAGTAAGCACGGATTGCCGAAACGTAAACATAGATATTAAAATAAAGGTTTTACTCCGATGAAATATACCGGTATGTAAAACTTATAAGCGCTGTTAAACGTCCACCGCTTTCAGGGCCCTCGCACATGTGCAAACATAAAATAAAATTTTGAAAAAAAACTAGAGCCATAAGACCATCTCACATGATTGCCTTCGAACGTAACAGAGCGTGGAATAAAACGAGTGATTACAATAAAACAAGATAAAAGAATTTGCTTTATTATACTGCACTTCCTGGTAGTTTGACCACATTCACTAAATGATGTCACAAATACTACCTGCAATAGCTGGTGGTAAAACGATCGGTGGTAAGATCACTACTTAGTTTCCATAGCAACATTCAGTTGATCCTCAAGAGTAAGTTTGGAAGCTAAACCAACAGCTTAAACTTAGTGCCATGCCTGGTCACTACTAGATAGCTGGCTAAACAGTGTCCTATACCAACTGGGCCATAGATGGCCAAGCCGTTGGGAATGTGACGCTACAGAAAGTTAAGTCCCTTCAGCAGCACAGTGTAAAAAGCAGCAGTGCAAGCCATTGTTAGATTCTGAATTGGACAGTCTCATTTTATATTTAGCATCTAGCCATACTTTGTAGTTTATTTGCTGCTCAGTTTGTGTTGCTTTTTGCGTTTTTATTGTCATTCCTTTTCTTTTTTCTTTTTTTCTGTACCTCGTGTACGATTAAATAATAAATATATATAATGGCTCTTAATAGTCACAATGGCACACATACAGCAAGCTGGTTCGCAGTCACGTTTCAGATGATGATTCAGGACCAGTAATCACCTGAGTGATAAAACTATGATCTTAACCAGACACAAACCATTCCCACCTTGCTTCCAACTCAATATAGTCTGTCTGAAAGCAACTCAGTGACAGGGCTAAAACAGAACGAAAAGTACCTGCTAGAGTCAGTGACGCTGCAGTTATTCCAGTTATTTATTCTTGCAGTTAAAAATCCAGTTCACTGAAGCTGATACCTCACAAAAAGCACTGGGAGGTTTCTTTGCTGGCCCTTTTGGGGTATCAGCACTCAAGTTTTACAGTGATGTGCATCAAAAATGTACTGGTTAATCCAAAATTGTTAAGATTCGTTAACTGGTTATCTGTAGACACATTTACTCACTTTATGCACATCCTAGAAAGCCATTTGCTAGCCACAGCAAGAGAGAGTTCAAGGCTTAACAAAAACTAAATGAAGAACGAAGAAAAGCAAGTCCAACACTCTTAACAGCATTAGTTCACAATCAAGGTCTAGTCACAGCAGCTTTCAGTAACAAAAAGCAGATGCAGAATCCTCTGCCACTCAGACTGTACAAATGTAAACAGACTAGGCTGTTTTAGACATGCCTCAAGCATTGTGAGCTAATGTGCTAAACAACTTACTGATTAATTGCACAAACTGTAGCCAGACCCTCTTCAGACAAAAACTACCTCAAATGCACACAAGCACAAATAATACACAGTAGACCAATATACCAGAAACAAGAACAGTGCAACTGTTCTTAGAGTGACTGTAACACTGGAGGTTTGAAACACAGTACCTTCAGTTGGACAAATATTTATAAAGATCACAGTACAAGGATCATTTTATGGACACTATTTTGCTGATGACCAATGACTGGTAGTGTACAGTAATCAGTAACTGGATAACTCATATGGCCTTAGTGCTAGGCAGACTACCTGCTTACCTGACAGCAAAGTAAGTTGGCTGGCAAACATAACAAATTAACGATGGTCTTAAACCATGGCCTTTATCACAACTAACTGACTGTTTGCACAGAGTCAAGCAGTACAGCAAATAACGATCAAACAGCACTGTGTAACACACATGATAACAGCCAACTCATGATGAGCATTTGCTATTATTCGTACCACTAACTAAGTTCATTTAACATGAACATTTCAACGTGGGATATATAAAATTCAGTAAAAAAACTGTAGATTTTTCATATGCATTAAAGTGCTAAATAATAATTTAAAATTATTCAACGCCAAAAAATGACACCAGTTCTGATGACAGTATAACAAAAAATTACTATAACAATATGATTACAAAGCATTACAGCAATAGTACATGTAAAGCTGTATCACCCCACCACCACCTATGTAAAAAAACAACTACAGAACGATTACAAAATTGAATAAAATACACTTGATAATGTTTGATTCAAAGACGATAGGTCTGAAAATTTAAGGTCTTCATTTAACAGTTGATCCACAAGCTTCTAGACAGCAGTTAACCCATCCACTAATATGCAAATCTGCATTTTGTCCATGGCCAATTACACCCCGATTCAACTGAAATTATAGACCGATAAGTAATGCTACTTCAAATTACATTAAAAACCAAGCAAAGCATAAATATGACAGACATTATAAGACAGAAGTTGAGCGTGCATCCATCATCAAGGCTGACTTAACTTGAAGTGACATTACAGTTGTCATATGGTACAGACAACAGCAACTGTTTTGCCTATTATTTAAGAGTGTGCGTAAAATGCGTCTGGTGCGTCTAGGTGCATCTCATTCAATTAAGGTTGGGATAAACGTTAAAATGAGGATCAGGGATAAGGTTAAGGTCAAGATCTGCACCAGGGCTAAGGTATGGGTTGGTGAAGGTCAGGGTCAGTAATGCTATTATGCAAAAACAACAGACACAATGGAGCCTCATCTGTTATTTTTAAGGCAGGTATTGTTTGGTTTGGGGTAAGGAAAGGATGATGTGAATAGGGTGAAAGATAGGGATAGGACTTAGACTGACATTAAGGGTTTGATTTGGTAAGAATTACGCATGTTACTAGGGTAACAGGAACTTTTGTTCCCACATACTTTCATACATGGAACTTTCGCTCCCTGGTACTTTCATTCCCTGGAACTTTCACTCCCCTAAGCGAAAATGAGGTGGAACTTTCGCTCCTCACTCAGAGTTAACATTATAGACCTACACATATAATAGAAGCAGATGAAATCAAAGGATGCCAGCATGCGATGTAAATGCGCAACGTCCAAAACAAGAAAGCCCAGCTGTCGTTAGGGAACGTGCTACCTAGCCTATAAAGGCTTTCCGAAAGATGGGTTTAAAGAAGAGACTAGAATTTAAAATAATGGTAAGAACTTGACAAAAAATATAATTTAAGGAAAAATTTGTAAACAAATATAATTTGAGGAAGAATTTGGAGAACTTAATAAATTTAAGATAAATAAATTAATAAAATAATTTGCTAGATCCTTTACTACAATGAAGCTGTACAAAGACACGAACAAGCTATAACGCCTTAATACCATTAGTTTATCAATTAAATAATCAAAATCTGTGTTCGGGAGTGAAACCACGTTACGCTGACTGTGGGAACGTTCCATAATTCTGCTGATAGACGCAGACGCACTTAGACACACTAGACACATTTTACCTTCTTCTTCTTTCCGTAATGTACAGATCCTCTTGCGAGCAATGTCGTACATGCTTCTTCTTTACCCGCATCCATTATTTAAGGGTAAAAAGTTATCAACCTGTCCTCAAATTTTAATAATTTTAAAAGCGTTTTTGCAAATTGTTATGTTTTACAACTATATACTGTAATAAAATTGTTGCTTTTTTGTTATTTTTCTGTTGAAAGACATTTTTTACAGTAAAACAGCAAGAACTGGTGTAGACATGGCATTATGAATTTCGATAGCCAATGTGACGTCATGTATAATTTTAGCAAAATTCTGTTCGATGTAAAGTATTAAACGTACCTTTTTTGACGGTTCGGCACTTTGAATCGCTCGTGAGCAAAAATTTTGTTTTAAATATTGACTATTATGACGAAGTGGTATGCAAAAAAGTAATATAGAATGCAATGATCCGAGGACAGGTTGGTAACCCTTGGCCTATTTAAGCATAGACCTAAAGAACAACTGTTCTATAAAACCTGTCACAAATTGAGCACCAACAATGAGTAATAAGACTGTGTGTCATAGCTATGCTGTGCATAGCTAAGTCGTCTACTATAAGTCTTCAACAAGTTGAAGTTTGACCATCTACTGAAGATAACCTCAATAAATAGTCAAGTAGGCCATGCAAACAAACAACATCTAATCTCATGCGTATATATGCGTACCTTTTTGACGATTAATTGGTAGTGTTTGCAAACTATCAATGAACAGATCTTCGAAGCACGCAAGCAGTGAAAGATGAAAACGAAAAACGTCAAAAAAAGTCATCAACTCCATCTTATCGCCATAGAATACCAAATATTACATTTCTAACTGACTGAGTGTCGCGCAGTGGGACCATGATTATTTCGGCCTTTATAGTAAGTTTTTTCCGTTCAAATAAATTACACATTATTTGATAAAATGTATTAACGTAAAACTTTTTTTGTAAATGTTTAAAACGTGGCAACTGAAAACATACAAATTAAAACACAAAACAGCTTCAAAACATATTTGCCAATAGTTTTAAATTTTTCTTGCAAGTCGATAGCGTGTCAATGCTGTCACCTAGTGAATGGGTTTGATGCATCTACTGCCGTCTAGCACTTAGGCCTAGTTGCAAGTTGTAGCTGCACTTTCTGCAGATACCGAGTAAGACAGGTACCGGTAGTGGGATGTGTGAGGTCAAGTTTCGCGAACACATTACTTCAGTATAAACTTAGCTCCTACCTACAAATTTTGGCAGCGAAGCCGAAACTTCACCCAGTGCCGGTATGGCCGGGTATTCGGGATTCGAGAAATGTCCTTTCCTGGTGTAGAGTACTTCGTACTGTCTCATTGTTCATCCGGTCGCGCCTTGTCACCCGCAACAATCTCCTTAGCCACGTCATCTCTGCCACTATAGATTCTTCGTTCGTCTTCCTTTCTCAGACACCAGGCCGGAGATCCAACCCACCACTCTACCGACATCGGTGGTAGCTGGCTCATTTTTCGGCACTGAGAAGACATAGTAGGACTGTCGGAGATGTGCTTGCCGATCTCGTCGTTGCCTGGCCGTCGTCATCTGCGTTCTGCTGTCCGTGGACAACTTGCCGTTCTTCGTTACAGACTTACAACAGCTGGCAGGAGGGCATTCTCTTTCGCTGGCCCGTCAGCTTGGAACAGTCTCCCGACGTACCTGAATGATCATACGACACTTCGTTTCCTTAAATCATTTTTTGTTTTAGATATATTCCGATGCATTCAGCGCACTACAGATTTCTTTTTTTTTCAAGTTAAATATCACTATAAAACTAAAAGTAAAACAATAAAATTAGCCAGTACATTATGGGCAACTGGCTGTCCATGTCCATCGGCGTCGAGCACAGCCAGAACGTTGTTTAATAAAAGATTACTTACTTACTTACACTGGTACAAAATTTGGGTACCGGTAATAGACCAAAATGTAATGGACCGAAGGCAGAATTGTCAGAAGTTAGTTAAATCGTTACGCCATGTTGTTTTGAAGTGTGCAGTTTTGTTTATTTTTTCCATTTTTTGGATTTAAGGCTTTAAGGTATTAGTGCATATTTATATATTTGTAACATAAGGTTATTCACGTTAGTTCTACTGTTGAGTACTTCTAGGCAGCGATTATACGGAAGACTGGCCTTATTCGCACTCCGGAGTGTGAGTCAATGAACAGTGCCTATTCGCACTACAGAGTGCGAATTAGTAGTAAAGTAAGAAAAGGTTATTTGCACTCCGGAGTGCGGATAAATATGTAAAAAGTTATTCGCACTCCGTAGTGAACGTCATCATCAATAACGTTGTATGCACTCCACTGGAGTGTTGAAACAGGAACACGGGTAAAATGCGGACCTGCGGACCGACCAACGGGTAAACTGCGGACCAAACCTGCGGACCAGGTTCGCAGTTTACTCGTTGGTCGGTCCGCAGGTCCGCATTATCTATATAAGTCTTTTTTCCCTGTTGCAGACGTTTGTATTATAACTGTTAGATGTAGTGTACCTATGTAGCTTCACCTCCATATGGGATCACACAGGATAAAGGTGGTGATTAAAAGTGGTGATATAGTTTATTTTATTGGAAGACAGTTTCAGAACTACAGAGCATCACCTGCCATATGGCACCAGTAAACTGTGCAACACCTGCAACGCTGTGGTCCTGCCACCTCTTAAGAAAGGACGTGGGAAGAAAAGCCACAGCACCGACAAGAAGATCACTTGGGTTGAGTGCGAGAACTGTAGCCACTGGCATCATTGCCACTGTGTGGGATACCAGCGTGGAGAATTCGTTTGTGAATTCTGTTGACAATTTTTTATTTACATCTTTCGTTTCACTTGCTTTAAAACTACTAGTTCATTTTGAAGCTATCATGAAAAGTTTTTCTATTTTTAGGCCTATTGATCTGAAGACGATTTCCATTTTAGGCCTATTTTTCAGTGACATTTTATTAGCTTATTGCATTCAGTAAGTGATTGAATGTATTATGATGGACATGCTGCAGCTGAGTCTAAGGCGTCAATACTTTGGCCTACGTAGGCCTATAGCCTATCCTTAAAATGAAATTCTCGAAAATTGAGCCTCTGTAATACCAATAAACACAATACACGCGGACTACATCTGCAAAGTAGGCGTATCATAAATTACATTAAGTTAAACTCTTTTCACACTTACAACTCCCTGCACTGCAGCAGTAAACGCTTAGACAGGGGCCTAAAACATGAACGTTATAGTAAGCTTATACACATTACGACACATCTCTTATTGTGCATTCGATTGCGCGGGGTCCGCATTTTACTGGTCTGCAGTTTACCCACTGGTCCACACTGGGTGTGCGCAAGTTTTGGTCCGCAGTTTACCCGTTGGTCGGTCCGCAGGTCCACACTTTACCACAGCCTGTTGAAACAGAATGCAGCTCAACCTCAACTTGAGATACAAATAAGGCAAATGTTAAAAAATTAAAAATTTCTGCAGCGGAATTTTTTGCTTTGCTAGATTTTATGCTACACAGAACTCTTATATTGCAACTGCAGGACTTATTACTGATCACGACTGTCACATTTAAGAGTCAAGATGATACTGCCAGTTCCCAGTTCTGGCAGAAATTGTTCTCTCTTTGGCTCTGAGTCTGACTGTAATGTTCGACCAGGACTAGAATAATCCCAGGCCTTTATAACCTAAATGGACTTGGATCTTTCTATTGCTGCACAGGTAACCCTTCTATTCATGCCTACATTTACTATCTATGGTGGCTAACAAGAATACATTTTGTTTTGTGCGTTGATTCACAAAATTTTAGTCAGGGCATAATGACTCTATTTTCGACATTTGTCAACAGAAATGCAACTTATTCATTTAATTATGAAGTTTTAGCCTTATGACATATTCATTGTGTCATAAATAAAATTGATTCCAAAAATTACAAAAATTGGTTTGACTTTGCCGAAATTATTCCAATTTGTCATCACGGTACATAATCAACTGTAAGCAATTGTGTTACTTTTTGGGCCACTGCTGCAAAAATTTTCAATCTTTAAACATTTGCTTTATTTGTATCTTAAGTTTATTGAGTTTGAGCTCTTCTGTTTTTTTTTACACTCCTGTGGAGTGTGTATTGTTATTGTTGATGACGTGCACTACGGAGTGCAAATAACGTATTTTTTACTTTTCGCACTCTGGAGGGCGAATAGGCATGCCTCATTTTGTTGCAATCTGGAGTGCGAATAACCCAAAACTTGATGGCAATCGCACTCCAGAGTGCGAATAACCATTGTCTATACGGAATGCGAAAACCAACAAGAGCTACATCCTGTGGCGGCAACACGATGCTTCACTAACTGATTGCGAACCATTGTTGTTTCAGTTGTTGTGCGTCAAGTCAATTTCTGTCTCTGTAAGGGATGTGAGTTGTCTGTTGACATCGGTATACTTTCACCACAGTTGGTGCATTTTTGTGATGTCTGTGTCTGTATGTCCTGTGCTTAAAGTCAGTGCAGTTTGTATTGTGTAAATTTGAGCAGGTTCTGCCGTGTATCAGTTACAGAATGAATGCTGAGAAGTTGAAACAGCTTGAAAATCAAGTTCGCATTGGCGGCAAAGTATGCTGACTATTTTGTTGGTGGTGGTTAATGTCAGTACTTTGATACTGGGTTAGGTGATACGTAGAGCATCTGCCATTTTGCCTATTAATGTTATGTTGCAACATTTCACAAAAGTTTATTGTTCGGGATCTACCTTAACTGTGGGAAATTTTGATTAGGGATGCTGATTTTCCGGAATTTTATTTCTCAATTCACGAATTTCAGTTCCTGGGACTTACCAAGAACACATATTATGGGCCACTTCCAGGCTGTCAGTGAGCAGACTTAAGAGCAAGCGCTGATGTCTATCTAAGCTCAGATCTCTTGGGAATGGTTGGGATCCCATGCTGTTGCTCTGTGGGACCACAGGTCCATCTCCCCTTTTCCAAAGTAATTGCTTTACAGCTGACTTGTAGTCCATCGGCATTCGGCCAACACTAGGGAGCAGTTTATTGTGCCAAAAGCCCAGTTTTACTTCTTGACCAGTCAGAACTATAATTCTCGAGATTAAGATTTTGTCTCGATTCACAAGAGTCTCGTTAATATCCTTAATTTGTCGTACTTTAAAATTTGCCAGTTAGAGAAAAATGACGGTACCATACTAGTAATTGTTGCAAGTAACATTTCACAGATAGAGGGATAGGCACTTATATAGCTAGTGTGCAGTGTATTATTTATTTTAATTTTCTGTGCTAAATGCTTAGATTTGTAATATTACCACCATGTTTGACACACAAAACTCAGACTGACACATGTTATGCAGGGCTCAGCACGGCGTAAGAAGAAGGTTATTCACAGAACCAACACAACTGACGATAAAAAATTACAGGTTTCCCTGAAGAAACTCGGTTTAACAACAATTCCGGGTATAGAAGAGGTAAAGATTAAATTGTTATTATAATGCTGTTAGTTGTAAGGTTGTAAGATTTTTCCTGTAATATAATGAGTAGTGTTTTATTTGGAAAGAGCAGGATATGGTAACTTTCTGATATTGAGTGAACTAACCTGATGTTTACCCCTAGTTTCTACAAGAAATTTGAGCTAATGCTCACGAGATGCGCGAAAGCCTATAGCAGTTTCGGTTCAGTAGTTTAGCTAAAAATTGGGGTTCACGCTAAATTAATATGCAAATACCAAATTCTCTATCTGGATCACATAACAATAGTTCCATGGCACCACCTTGTGAATGATATAGACTTGTGTCGCAGTCCAGAATCACCAAAAAAATCTATAAAACCCCCTATTTTGGCGTTCAAGGTCATTCAAGGTCATTGAATTCGGCGCCAATCAAGAGCCAGTGTGTTAGTGATTGATAGTAACGTAGGTCCTATCTCGCACTGTTACTGAGATAGAGTGACTTATTGGCCAAAAATCGCAAATTTTGCCCACCCCCCCTCTCATTTAGCG